>BNJV01003052.1_pt1:565000-632500 | contig 664521 bp, 734 predicted proteins | sample 8540591 | NCBI WGS metagenome assembly BNJV01 (sample SAMD00202457, study PRJDB9452) | human saliva metagenome | host: Homo sapiens
TACTGTCCAGAAGTTTAATTTTGCTTTTTCTATTTGCAATTTTTTTAGCAATCCTGCGGGATGTTCCTTGTAATATCCCTTTCTTAATCCAACATCTAAAATTTTCTTTAGTAAGATTATAATTTTATTAATAGTATTTGGACTTAGCTTCTTTTCCGAGTTTTGAGCATTTTTATCTCTTAGGTGTTCTCTGAATTGATAGATATCTTCATAAGTTAATTTAGATACATCATCAACTTTTTCAAAATAGCTTTTTATATGCCTGTTATAATTGTTTTCTTGTGTATCTATATAACTTTGTTTTCTGTTATTTATTTTATCTTCTTCTTTTAAGAGATCATAAAGGATAGCAATTGATATTTTTGAGTTGAAACTTTTTTTCTTAAGTTCTACACTTCGTAAGTATTGTTCGGCTTCCAATGCTTCTTTTTTAGTTTTAAATCCTTTTCTTACAATTCTACGTTGTTTTAAAGATATTGGATTTATACCATTGGAAACATCGACAATCCAAGTTCCGTCTCTACTTTTACGTAAAGCCATAAGTTACGCTTCTTTCTGGAGTTCAATTCCTAATAGCTCCTCAGCGACACTGGCTGGAATTGTACCAATCCGTTTGTTATCGTAGATGTTAAAACCACGATTTACTAATAGTAATTTACCGGTGTGGATAATCTTTCTTGCAGTTCCTGGAGCAAAGCCAAGTTCGATAAGGTCATCTTTTGTTACAGTTTTAATCATGTGATCTCCTTTTCTAAATAGATTAAGTAAGGGGAGGGGTATCTCCCCTTGTCTTTCTCTTATTTTTGTTTTACATCTACTAAATGGATAGCATCCGCCTTGTAATACATTGTCGTGCTAATCATAGTAGCTTGTAAATTGTCAAATGTAACTGGTACTTCATCCATTGCTTGGATATAGTCATTATCAACTAAGGCATCTGGATTGTCTACTGAGACTTGGGTTGATTTCTTTTTGAATTGTCCATCCTTGATCGTTACATTGTATTTCCAACCAATGATTTTATCGGTATTAAAACGTCTTTCGCTACCATCTCGGTTTTTGATAATTTCTCCGTTTGCATCTGCTCGGACTTCCGTTTCAAATTTTGGAATAACTTCATCCAATTCAAATTTTGTTCCAATGTTATTAAAATTCCAGTCATTTTGTGAAAGCATTTTTGCCATAATTAATTTCTCCTTTTGATATTTTCCTTGATTGTAGGGATTAAATCTTCTCTTTTAAAGAGAATTGCCCTTTCTATTAGTCCACTTGCTAAATCTGGTGGATATTCCATATTGTTGAGAGCGAGATAGTTAGTCTTCTCATACTCATGCAGTAAGTTATTGTCGTATAGAAACTTATACGCTTTTAGAATAGCTCCAGAACCTTTATAGGTAAACCATTCTAATTTTTGTTCTAGTTCTGTTTTTGGTTTTGAAATAATGATAGAGACAGGTTTTGAGTGACCTAAAAACTTTTCCCAAGATCTCAAAGGTTTTGAGAAGTGACTATCACTATAGAACCTCACTTTTTCTTTGAGATATCCCTTGGTAAAGTTGAGAAGATCTATTTCCGAATGCAACCATTCTTGAATGAAGTAGTGAGCTTTTTCTTTCCTAAGTTCTAACTCAGTTCTTATCCAATTTTCTATATACCGCTTGCTGATACCGAGCTTCTCAGCTCGTTCTAAGCGCTTATCGTAAATTCTAAGTCTTTCATCATCATTTGGTTTTCTTAAATATAAGGTCTGACCGATTGTTTCATCTCCATAGGTATTGTAGTAGGTGCTTTTTCCATATATAAAGCGTTTCTTCTGACAGATCTTTAGAAGTTGATTAGGAGTGAAATAGGGTGTTTCATTAAAATCATCTATTGCAATATCAATTCGTCTGATTGAAAAACGATTGTAATTGTAGTAGAGGTTGTCCAGAAACTGTCTTTCGGATAGACTATTTGGATCTAATATCATATCTCTATAGAATTCAAGTGCCTGTCCTGACATGACAAGCATGTAGGACGACTCTTTCGATCCATAGTAGATACGGATATTCCCATAATGAAGCTGGCTATCATAGTTATAGTATTTAAGGCTCCCCTTATTCTCAATAAATAGGTCAAAGTCAAGAAATAGGATATCTTCGATTATTTCTTTTGGCGAAAATTCAGTCTTATCAAACTGAATTTGAATCCAGTCAAATACAGAACGTAAATGCTCATTTTTTGCCATAGATTTTGATTCAACTTTTTGCCTAATTTTGCCACCCTTAAAATCTCCAAAACCCTTGGTAATACTGAATTTTTTCGATGGTACACCTAACTTGCAGAGGGTGGTGTTACTACACACCCTATCGGTCAAAAATGGTCCGTCCGCATATACGCTCATTTTCGGCTTTCTGCCTCATGGCTCAGCCGAAAACTCGCTATTAGCCGAACCTATTTTTTGACCTCTTGTTAACAAACCCTAGTAAGCCGGTTTGCATCGACTCTTCAATATCTTGGATTTTCTTTTTTAGGTTGGTATTCTCAATTTGTATCAATCGCATTTCCTGCTTAAATTCCTGTTTTAAGGCGCTCAGTTCATCATAGAGCTCATCTATTACTTGGTTTAGGGATTCTTGCTCATTGTCTGCTAGGCTCCCAAATACAGCTTGTATAGCCTCTTTTAGACCTAATTCAAGTTTTAGGCTAGCTAACTTTTGAAATTGTCTAAGGTCTTCGTCTGTGAAGTCATAGGCAACTGTATAACTTAATTTATGAGTTCTGGGATGTTTACTGATAGGAACTTTAATTTTCTTAAATTCCTTGCCACTTATCTCTTTAATCAGTTGGATCCAATTTTTAAGAGTAGAGGTAGAGTTTAGGCCAGAAATTTGATTGACTAACTCTTTGTTGGTCATCTTTTTGTGAAACCTCCGAAATTTTCTTTAGCAACTGAAAAGTTTTCTGTGGTATAATGGTTACATAATATGTTTTGATCTTGGAACGAACGGCACATTTGTTTCAAGATTTTTTTATTTGTTGAATCCTACCTCCTTCATTAAAATTTTATAAATTGACTATTAGTTACATACGCTTTTACCTCCTTTTATGCTATAATATTCTCAATGGAATATTTAATCTTAAAATAAATATTCCTTATGGAATAATTCCATTTTATACCGTTTAGAATATTTTGTCAAGCCAAAATATACCGAATCGAATATTTAAGAGGGTACAATGTTTAATAATGATTCTTTTGGAGATCGTCTTAAGGAACTGAGAAAGAGTAAGAAGTTAACTCAGGTACAAGTTTCTGAGATGATTGGTGTACAACAAGGTACTTATTCTCGTTGGGAGAATGGAACTTTAGAACCTAATTTAGAAGCTGTTGTCAAATTAGCAAAATTATTTGATACTACGACAGATTATTTACTAGGAAAAACGATTTACAGTACTCTAGATGTTATTCCTCATCCAATCACTAGAATTGATATGAAGAAATTAAAAGAGTTAAATAAAACGGAACTAAATGATCTGAAATTTGCAATTGTTATGAATGGAATAAAAAATCATTTCACTGTATTTGACTATATGGATGAGCTAGTCTCTGAATATAATTTAGATGAAGAGGAGCAAGAAATATTGCATACTCTTTTTAAAGAGGTTTATGATTATTTTAATGCAGATTGATGGTTTATAAGATCAAGTCTCAATAGGTAGAGATTAGTATACTCTTGTTGAGTGATTTTATTTTATGAAGGTTGCTTGTAGTTGAAGGGGGAAATAGATGGTCTCTAAAATTGATACAGCTTGGAACTTATTTCTTGAAGGAAAAATATCAGAAGCTAAACAGTTGGTTGAGCAAGATTTTTCCATTGATACCTGTACAGATTTTAGTCTTTTAAATCTGATGGGCTATTTATTGTTGGAAGAAAAAGACTATGCCTCGTGTACCCATATCTTTGAGAAATACATTTTATTAGCTCGACAAAATGAAGATAAAGAAAATGAACACATTGGATTGCATCAATTAGCTATGATCTACAGAGATCAGGGGGATTTTCATAAGGCTTTAAAACTCATTGAAGATGAAGAGAAGATAGTTGAAGAGCATTTTCCAAATGATAATCTAAAGAAAGCTGTGAATAACTACGAACAAGGCTATGTGAGATTTAAATTAAACAACCTTGATGAAGCTCTTACATTCATGAATCTGTCATTGGAACAATCTTTAGAGACTGATGACGTGATTTCTCAAGCCTGTAGCTATAGAGGGTTAGGTGAAATCTATTTAGCCTTGGAAGATACGGAATTATCTAACAGACATTTCAAACGAGCTATAGAACTTTTCGAAAGTGTTGGAGAGTTTGAAGGGATAAAGGAAATTGAGGAATTGATTAATCGATGATTTGGTATTTAGATTTGCTATTAGTTTGTTCTTAAAAAATGTAGATATGAAATTGACAGTATAGACTAGGATTCAGGACCTTGTTTTTTTCTCTAGAGGATATCTATTATTCCTTGAGGCTATGGGAACGTTAGACTATCTTTAACATATATTTACAAAAGAGTATAATTCCTTTCTTCAAAAAAGCAGTTTTGATATACTATATTTAATTAGAATACAAAAAATTTTATAGAGAAGGAGATAAAAAGAGTGGACAAACAAACCATTTTTTACTGCTATAGAATGACTCATGATTATGGTATCAATCCTTGTGTTTTTACAGAAAATTATGATACAACTCCCAATCTTCTTACCGAAGGAGGGTGTATGCTTCAGTTAAGAAGGAATATTAAAAAGAACTGGGCGGATAAAATAAACTCTAAGTCGGTAGATGCTTACATAATGGCTGTAGCAGGGCATTCAAATGATGGGAAAAAATGGAGAGATGATCAAGGGATGTTTATCACTCCAAAATATAACCATCTAATTTTTGTTGCTAAAATTAGTGAAATTTTAACAATGAAAGAATATTTACTATCTCCAAAATCTAATAATAGAAGGGATGCTTATACTTATCAATGGCTGATTGAAAAGAATGGATTAAACCAATCAAGTTTTATGAATGAAATAGTGATTCTTGCAGACCGTTTTAATTATTTTGGTAAGTCTCCACTTGAAATTCCTAAAGAAATTTTAGACTTTTTTCCGATGGGAGAACGAGCAAGAATGAATGGGAAACCATTCCCAAGATGGAATGCTAAAAATGGATTTTATAATTCGGAAGAGAGATTTACTGATGTGTTAGAATTAATGGAATTTGCTGAAACTATACTAGGTTCACAAAACAAAGTAATGGATTTGCCCTATCATCCATTCTTTATACGAGGAAAAGAATTGTGAAAATAATTTTATCAAGAAAGGGATTTGATTCATCCAATGGTTCCATCCCGAGTCCTATATTACCTGATGGGACGCTACTTTCATTGCCAATACCTGCCAAGTTTGATAGTATCTCTTTTGACGACTTAAACTATAACGGAGTATTATTTTCAGATATCTTAAGACAACTAAAAGGGAAAGAAGATAAAACAAATCATTATAATTGTCATCTTGATCCAGATATAAGAGAAAATCTTAGGAATACTCCTGTTTCTAACTGGAGAGCAGCATTTGGTCAAATTAAAAGCTCACAGGGATTATTAAGAAATCAAAATGTTTCTATCGGGGATCTTTTTCTATTTTTCGGATGGTTTAGACAAACCGAAGGAGATATTTACAACGGAACATTGCATTTTAAAAAAGATGCCCCGGATCTAAATATTATTTATGGTTATTTGCAAATTGGTAATATGATGAATGATAAAGAGTCTCTGCAAAATATGTATCCATTTCATCCTCATTCTTGCGACCATATGAGTAATTTGCAATCAAATATGCTTTATATCCCAAGTGAAAACTTATCATTTTTACCTCAAGAAAAAGGATATGGAACTTTTAATTTTCACGATGACAGAGTATTAACAATGAATGGTAAATCAAGAAGTGTATGGAAAGAGATACCAGCGCTTATGCCTGAAAATATAAATGGGAATCATAAAAATTCTGCTAAAGATTGTGGTTTAAAATATTCTGGTATATGGCAAGAAAAAGTTTTGTTAGAAAATGAATTATCAACTTCTTGGGCTAAAGAGTTATTTTTGTTAAAATAATAAAAAACACTTACCTTAATTAAAGGAGAAAATAAAATGATAACATTAACTGTTGAAAAAGATTGGACTGGGAAATACACGTTTATAGTTTCGAATGGATTTGATAGTCAAAGTTTCACACCAGGAACAGTTGTTTCAGATTTTCAAATTGACCAAGCTAAACAAAACATTCAGTATGCCGGAAGTATTGATGATGGTATTAGAGTAGTAAAAAATGCTTTAGGAATTATCTAAAAGAAAAATATTAGAGTCATTTATACAAAAACTAGATCTAATTTATGTTTAGTTTGTTAATATTCCATATACCTCAAATAATCGTACAAGTGTCTTGAATACCTCTGGATGAATATAACCTGTTGGGACATATCGTCTATTCTCTGATGATGCTCTTAGAACGATAAGGTATGGAGTGTTACCAAAAAGTTACTAAAATTTGAAAAATGAGTCTATTTTGCAAGATTTAAAAGGCTTAAAACCCTATTAAATCAAGGTTGTAAGATTTAAATAATGGAGTTATGGAACTCAAAATCCAGTGTCCGCAAGGACGTGCCGGTTCGACCCCGGCCGCCGGTATAAGTTACACTCCTTAAGGAGTGTTTTTTTGTCTATAGGAGTTTATTTTTTATGTCTGATAAATTTCAGCTTCTCTTAAAACAAATTCGTTTTCCTGAGGATCACGATGCTTTTAAAGAAATTAAAGATGGTTCTATCGAAACAGTAAGGCTATTTAAATCAAAGCGCCAGTGGTTTTTTGTTTTTTCTTTTCCTAGTGTTCTGTCTTATGAGTCTTTTGCTCTTTTTGATAGTTTACTTCACTCTTCTTTTAATTCTTTAGGTGCTAAAGCTTCTTTTGAGATTCGTTTAGTTTCTACTGCTTGCGATGATTCTTTACTTGGAGATTATTTTTCATATGTTTTAGATAGTTTAAAAGTGTCACACTTTTCTACTTATTCTTTATTCTCAAATCTAAAGGTTGAGATTTCGAATAATAGTATTTTTGTTAAAGCTCCAGAGCATATTATAAAGGAAAATGTACAGGACAGATTTATTTCTTTGATATCTAAATCTCTTTCTCAAGTTGGTTTATCTGATGTATCCATTTCTGTTGTCGAAGACAAGGAAGCGTCATCTTCTTTAGAAGAGGCTTATCAAACAAACAAGGTTTCTTTACAAGAACAAGCTGAGTCTCAGGCTAGACAGGCACTTCAATCGATTCTTGAAAGTGCCCCAACACCGAAACCTGTGACCGAACCATCACAAAATTTTGCTGAGAAACAAAGTCAACGTCAGGCTAGTTTTGATAAGGCTGAAATAACGCCAATGGTTGATATTAATTCTGAAGAGAATCGTGTTGTTTTTGAAGGATATATTTTTGATGTAGAGCAACGTGAAACAAAGACGGGTCGAATTATTATTAATTTTAAGGTAACTGATTATACCTCTAGTTTTGCTATGCAACGATGGGTCAAAGATAGTGATGAGCTCGCTAAGTTCGATATGATAAAAAAGGGGAACTGGGTAAGGGTTCGTGGCCGTATCGAGAATAATCCTTTCACTCATAGTCTGACTATGAACGTGCAAGATATCAAAGAGATTTCACATACTCCTCGTAAGGATTTGATGCCTGAGGGACAAAAGCGTGTAGAATTTCATGCGCATACCAACATGTCGACTATGGATGCAATGCCAACTGTTGAAGATCTTATTGATACTGCTGCCTCTTGGGGACACCCAGCAGTTGCCATAACAGATCATGCTAATGTTCAGAGTTTTCCTCATGGCTACCATAGGGCTAAGAAAGCTGGGATTAAGGCTATTTTTGGTCTTGAAGCCAATCTTGTTGAGGATAAAGTTCCTATTGTTTATAATTCTGAGGATTTGGAATTAAAAGAAGCAACTTATGTTGTATTTGACGTTGAGACAACGGGCTTGTCTGCTGTTCATAATGATTTGATTCAGATTGCGGCATCAAAAATGCATAAAGGTAATATTATTGAGCAATTTGATGAATTCATAGACCCAGGCCATCCTCTTTCTGCATTTACTACTGAGTTGACAGGTATTACTGATAATCATGTTAAGGGTGCTAAACCTTTGGTGCAAGTTTTACAGGAGTTTCAAGAATTCTGTCAAGGAACTGTGCTAGTAGCCCATAATGCGACCTTTGACGTTGGTTTTATGAATGCCAATTACGAAAGACATCAGTTACCAACAATTTCACAACCGGTTATTGATACTTTAGAATTTGCACGAAATCTTTATCCTGAGTATAAGCGTCATGGTTTGGGGCCTTTGACGAAGCGGTTTGGTGTGGCTTTGGATCATCACCATATGGCCAATTATGATGCGGAAGCTACGGGTCGTTTGTTGTTTATCTTCATAAAAGATGTGTTTGATAAGCACGGTTTGACTAATCTGGAACAGTTGAACACGGATTTGGTTTCTGAAGATTCGTATAAAAAGTCTCGTGTCAAACATGCGACGCTGTATGTTCAGAATCAAACTGGATTGAAGAATATCTTTAAGTTGGTAAGTTTATCAAATGTCTCATACTTTGAGGGAGTAGCACGTATTCCTCGTACGGTCTTAGATGAGTATCGTGAGGGAATCATTGTAGGTTCTGCTTGTGCTGATGGTGAGGTTTTTGATACGCTTCTGTCTCACGGTATTGACAAGGCGGTTGAAGTTGCTAAATATTATGACTTTATTGAAGTTATGCCACCGGCAATTTATGCGCCCTTGATTGCAAAGGATTTAATCAAGGATGAGGCGGCTATAGAACAACTGATTCGGGATTTAATTGAAGTCGCTAATCGTCTGGACAAACCTGTGCTGGCTACAGGAAATGTACACTATATCAACCCTGAGGATGCCATTTATCGTGAAATCATTGTTCGTGCTTTGGGGCAAGGAGCCATGATTAATAGGCCAATTGGTAAGGGAGAAAATGCGAAACCTGCTCCTTTACCTGAAGCTCATTTTAGGACAACTAACGAGATGCTAGATGATTTTGCCTTTTTGGGAAAAGACTTAGCCTATGAAATTGTTGTAACTAATACGCAGGCTATGGCGGACCAAATTGAAGAGGTTGAGGTTGTCAAAAAAGACTTGTACACACCTTTCATTGATCGTGCGGAAGAACAGGTTGCGGAGATGACATATGCTAGAGCGTTTGAGCTCTATGGTAATCCTTTGCCTGATATTATTGACCTACGAATTGAGAAAGAGTTGTCTTCAATTCTTGGTAATGGGTTTGCCGTAATCTACCTGGCTTCGCAGATGCTAGTTAACCGTTCAAATGAACGTGGCTACCTAGTTGGTTCGCGTGGATCTGTCGGATCTAGTTTTGTTGCGACGATGATTGGAATTACTGAGGTCAATCCGATGCCGCCACATTATCTATGTCCTAATTGTCAACACTCAGAGTTCATTACAGATGGATCTTATGGATCTGGCTTCGATTTGCCTGATAAGGAATGTTCAGAATGTGGAACGGAGTATAAAAAAGATGGCCAGGATATTCCTTTCGAGACCTTCCTAGGTTTTGATGGGGATAAGGTTCCTGATATCGATTTGAACTTCTCCGGTGATGATCAACCATCAGCCCACTTGGACGTTCGTGATATTTTTGGAGAGCAATATGCTTTTCGTGCCGGAACAGTAGGAACTGTTGCAGATCGGACGGCTTATGGTTTTGTTAAAGGTTACGAACGTGATTACAATAAGTTTTACCGTGATGCCGAGGTCGATCGTTTAGCCATGGGGGCTGCGGGTGTTAAGCGAAACACAGGTCAGCACCCGGGTGGTATTGTTGTTATTCCAAATTATATGGATGTCTATGATTTCACACCTGTTCAATACCCGGCAGATGATGTAACGGCTGCCTGGCAGACGACTCACTTTAACTTCCACGATATTGATGAGAACGTGTTGAAGCTTGATATTCTGGGACATGATGATCCGACTATGATTCGTAAGTTGCAGGATTTATCAGGAATTGATCCAAAAGATATTCGAGCAGATGATCCAGATGTAATGAAACTTTTTTCAGGGACTGATATTTTAGGGGTAACACCTGAACAGATTGGGACACCAACGGGAATGTTGGGAATCCCTGAGTTTGGGACTAACTTTGTTCGTGGTATGGTCGACGAGACGCATCCGACGACCTTTGCGGAACTCTTACAGTTATCTGGTTTGTCTCATGGAACAGACGTTTGGCTAGGTAATGCACAAGATTTGATTAAGGAAGGTATCGCCACTCTGAAAACAGTTATCGGTTGTCGTGATGATATCATGGTATACCTAATGCATGCGGGGTTAGATCCTAAGATGGCCTTCACTATTATGGAACGTGTGCGTAAGGGGATGTGGTTGAAGATTTCCGAAGAAGAGCGTAATGGCTATATTCAAGCCATGCGTGAAAATAATGTTCCAGACTGGTACATTGAATCTTGTGGTAAAATTAAGTACATGTTCCCTAAAGCCCATGCGGCAGCCTACGTTATGATGGCCTTGCGTGTAGCTTATTTCAAAGTGCACCATCCTATTTATTACTATTGTGCCTACTTCTCAATTCGAGCTAAAGCATTTGAGCTTAAGACGATGTCTGCAGGTCTTGATGCTGTTAAAGCTCGAATGGAAGATATTAAGGAGAAGCGCCAACGAAATGAAGCGACTAATGTTGAAAATGACTTATTTACGACGCTTGAAATTGTCAATGAAATGTTAGAACGTGGCTTTACCTTTGGTCAGTTAGATCTTTATAAGAGTCAGGCAACTGAATTTCTGATTGAAGGAGATACTTTGATTCCACCGTTTATTGCACTTGAAGGTTTGGGTGAGAACGTTGCTAAGCAAGTGGTTGCTGCGCGTGAAGAAGGTGAATTCCTTTCCAAGACAGAATTGCGTAAACGAGGAGGCCTATCATCAACCTTGGTTGAAAAATTGGATGAAATGGGCATCCTAGGAAATATGCCAGAAGATAATCAATTAAGTCTTTTTGATGATTTCTTTTAATGGCTGAAGAGAATTGTCATCAACTTTGAGAGAATGGAGTCAGTCTCCGTTCTCTTTTTGTTTAGGGGGCTGCATGTGATGCTAAAAAGCCAAAGCTGAGAGGAAACCTTTTTCTTCGTCTTATGGTATACTGATAGAAAATTATAGTTTCAAGGAGTTAATCATGGTTTTACCAAATTTTAAAGAAAATCTTGAGAAATATGCTAAATTACTGGTTGCTAATGGGATTAATGTGCAACCTGGTCACACAGTGGCCTTGAGCATTGATGTAGAACAAGCAGAGCTAGCACACCTCTTAGTTAAAGAAGCCTATGCTTTAGGAGCAGCTGAGGTAATCGTTCAATGGTCAGATGATATTATTAATCGCGAGCGCTTCCTGCATGCTGATATGGACCGCATCGAAGAGGTTCCTGCCTATAAAAAAGCTGAAATGGAATATTTGTTAGCCAAGAAGGCAAGTCGCTTAGGCGTTCGTTCATCAGATCCAGGTGCCCTTAATGGTGTAGCTCCTGAACGTTTATCTGCTCATGCTAAAGCTACTGGGGTGGCCTTTAAACCTATGCAGGTGGCAACTCAGTCTAATAAGGTTAGTTGGACTGTAGCTGCTGCAGCTGGTAAGGAATGGGCTAAGAAGGTCTTTCCTGATGCTTCGAGTGATGAGGAAGCTGTAGATTTACTTTGGGACCAAATTTTCAAGACCTGTCGTGTTTATGAAGAGGATCCTGTACGTGCCTGGAAGGAACATGCTGACCGTTTGGATGCTAAAGCACGCCTACTCAATGAGGCACAATTCTCAGCCTTACACTACCAAGCACCTGGAACAGATTTGACTCTAGGATTGCCTAAAAACCATGTTTGGGAGTCTGCAGGTGCCATTAATGCGCAAGGTGAAGGTTTCCTTCCTAATATGCCAACAGAAGAGGTCTTTACGGCACCAGATTTTCGTCGTGCAGATGGTTATGTCTCAAGCACAAAGCCTCTAAGCTACAATGGTAATATTATTGAGGGAATCAAGGTAACCTTCAAAGATGGTGAAATTGTAGATATCACAGCGGATCAAGGTGATGAAGTGATGAAGAATCTCGTCTTCAACAATAATGGAGCGCGTGCTCTAGGTGAATGTGCTTTGGTTCCAGATCCAAGTCCGATTTCACAGTCAGGCATCACTTTCTTTAACACTCTTTTTGATGAGAATGCATCCAACCACCTAGCTATTGGAGCAGCCTATGCTACCAGTGTTGAGGGAGGGGCAGACATGACAGAAGAGGAGCTTAAGGAAGCTGGTCTTAATCGTTCTGATGTACACGTAGACTTTATGATTGGTTCAAATCAAATGGATATTGATGGTATCCGCCAAGATGGTAGTCGTGTACCGATCTTCCGAAATGGGGATTGGGTAATCTAAGTATGATGGAGAATTTATCATGATTGGAAGTATGATAGTTGGTTTTCTAATTGGCCTTATTGCCTCTGCTATATCAAATAGGGGTGAACATATGGGCTGTATTGGTAAGACCTTTGTTGGATGGCTAGGTGCTTTTGTTGGTCAGCTTCTTTTTGGAAATTGGGGACCGATGCTAGCAGATACTGCTATCGTTCCTTCAGTACTAGGTGCTGTTATCTTATTAGCCCTTTTTTGGAATCGTAATAGTTAGAAATGAAAGAGTTCTGAGGTATTGGTTAGATATCTAAGGACTCTTTTTTCTTATTTTTTCATTTTCATATACCACTTTTAGAAAAACTGTGGTAGAGTAATAAAAACAGCATCTATTTGGAAAGGACTAGAAATGAGTGACTTAGATAAAAACATGGCTGTAAAAAGTATGGTAGTTATGCGTAAAGCTTTTCGTACCATCGATGCCAAGGTTTCTGAGACCTTTAAAGAATTTAATTTGACACCAACTCAATTTGGAGTCATGGACGTGCTTAATGCCAAAGGACGTATGAAAATTGGCGAATTAATTGACCGCATGCTTGCCACCTCCGGGAATATGACTGTCGTCATTAAAAATATGGAGAAAAAAGGTTGGTTGACGCGAGAAGCCTGCCAAACAGATAAGCGTGCTTTCGAGGTTGATTTGACGGATGAGGGCCGTCGTATTATTCAAGCAGCAATCCCGCCACATCAGCGAGCTATTGAGGAGACTTTTTTTCCGTTCTGACACCTGAAGAGCAGGCACAGTTGGTAGAGCTCCTGAAAAAATTTAAGAATGTCTGAGCATATTTCTTTATATTTCTAATGGAATTATATATATCACTATGTAGTAGTAAATATTAATTATTAGAAATACAAAGGAAACGTATCATGAAAAACATTCTATTTATCGTTGGATCTCTTCGCAAGGGATCATTTAACCACCAATTAGCAGAAGAAGCTGAGAAAATGCTAGCTGGTAAAGCTAATGTTTCTTATCTTGACTATAGTCAAGTACCTGTTTTTAATCAGGATTTAGAAAGTCCAGTTCTTCCAGTTTTGGCAGAAGTTCGAGAACAGATCTTGGCAGCAGACGCAATTTAGATTTTTTCACCGGTTTATAATTTCTCAATTCCTGGGCCAGTGAAAAATTTGCTTGACTGGTTGAGCCGTGCCCTTGACCTATCAGATCCGTCAGGGCCATCAGCTCTTCAAGATAAGATTGTAACCGTGTCATCAGTTGCTAATGGTGGTCACAATCAACTTTTTGATGCCTACAAAGACTTGTTACCATTTATCCGTACCCAAGTGGTCGGTGATTTTACAGCGACACGTGTAAATGATACAGCCTGGGCGGATGGGAAATTCCTAGCAACAGAAGAAGTTCTTGAAAGCCTTCAGAATCAAGCGGAGGCTTTGATTGAAGCAATTAAATAAGAATAATAAATACCCGAGGTTTCTAGCTTCGGGTATTTTTATATGCAATAATGAAAAAAGACACCCTAAGGTGTCTTCGTATTATGAAGGCGGTAGACGGATTTGAACCGACGATCAAGCTTTTGCAGAGCCGTGCCTTACCACTTGGCTATACCGCCATAACAGATACCATTCTATCGAAAAAAAAAAGATTCGTCAAGTCTCTTTCATCAAATTGACTGGTTGATTATTCAAACTGCCTATTTACAAGAAACATAAAGAGGTTGAAAGACATTCAACCTCTTCATATTAATTATAACTGTTGTAGATAGATTACTAACACGTAAGTGTTGATTATTGTCTAATCAAGTAATCAAAGGCTCCAATAGCAGCCGTAGCACCAGACCCCATGGAGATAATAATTTGCTTGTAGGCGCTATCTGTACAGTCACCTGCAGCAAATACCAGGGATATTTGTTGAACCAAATTTATCAACGATAATTTCTTGGCGCTCATTGAGTTCAATGCCACTATCTTTGAGCCAAGCAGTACTTGGTACAAGACCAATTTGAACAAAGACACCTTCAAGATCAAGATGTTTTTCTTCGTTTGTATCACGCTCAACGTAATTCAAACCAGTTACATGACCTTGACCAACAATTTCTTTAGTTGCGACGTTCTTAAGAATGGTTAGATTATCAGTTTTAGCAGCTCGTTCTTGTAAGACTTGATCTGCCTTTAATTCAGGTAAGAACTCTAACACTGTAACATGTTTAGTAATGCCTGCTAAATCTAAAGCCGCTTCCAAACCTGAGTTACCACCACCGATAACTGCAACATTCTTCTCTTCAAATAGTGGACCATCACAGTGTGGGCAGTAAGTAACACCTTTATTGCGGAATTCTTCCTCGCCAGGAACGTTGATATTACGCCATTTGGCTCCGAGAGCTAGGATGGCAGTTTTGGATTTTAAAACGGCACCGTTAGCCAGTGTCACTTCAATAAGTTCTTTCTTTTCGATGCCAGTAGCTAATTGACTTTTGATGATATCAACATCATAAGATTTCGTATGCTCCTCAACTTGGGCCATTAACTTAGGACCTTCTGTATATAGCGTACCAATCATGTTCTCAATGCCGACTGTCTCGATAACTTGTCCACCAAAGGTTTCTGCTAAAAGACCAGTTTTTAAACCTTTACGGGCAGCATAGATGGCCGCACTGTTTCCAGCAGGACCACCACCAATAACCAAAACATCATAGACACCTTTATCAGCGAAAGCATCAGCATCAAGTGGTCCGTCCAATTTTTCTACAAGCTGTTCAATGGTTGCACGACCAGATGTAAATTCTTCTTGGTCTTTGTAAACCGTAGGAACAGACATGATACCTTTGGCTTTGACCTCATCCTGATACATACCACCTTCAATCATGGTGTGAGTGATATTTGGGTTCAAAACAGCCATTATATTAAAGGCTTGAACAACGTCTGGACAATTGTGACAAGTTAATGAAACATAAGTCTCTAAGTCGGTGGGTTTATCAATCTTCTTGATACGTTCGATAGTGTCCTCATCAACTTTTAGGTGGACGACCAGAAACTTGCAAGAGAGCTAAAATGAAAGATGTGAATTCGTGGCCCATTGGTAAGCCTGAGAAAATAACACGACTTTTTTGCCCTTTTTGTGCAATACCAAAACTAGGTTGACGTTTTAAATGTGTTGATTCAAGACTAATACGGTCAGACATAGCGGCAATCTCGTCTAGAAATTCTTTTACTTTTCGAGAATTATCGTCATCCCCTAAGTCTGTTTGTAATACAATATCAGATTCTAGTAAATTTAAATATTGTGCTAATTGTGTCTTGATTTCTTTATCTAAGACCATGGATACCCCCTGGTTGTTAAATTTTACCTACAAGATCTAAGCTAGGAGTAAGTGTTTCAGCTCCTTCTTTCCATTTGGCTGGACAAACTTCACCTGGATGTTGACGAATATACTGAGCAGCACGGACTTTATCAATAAGAGTGCTTGCATCACGTCCAATACCATCAGCGTTAATTTCCATCATTTGGATAACGCCATCTGGATCAATGATAAATGTACCACGTTGTGCGAGACCATCTTGTCCAAGAACATCAAAGCCTTGTGAGATGTGGTGTGAAGGATCTCCAATCATAGGGATAAGTAATAGTTCCAACAACATCTGAGTCATCATGCCAAGCTTTGTGAACAAAGTGAGTATCAGTAGAGACAGAGTAAACCTCTACACCAAGAGATTTAAGAGCTTCATATTGTTCTTGAAGGTCACCGAGTTCAGTTGGGCAGACAAATGAGAAAATCTGCAGGGTAGAAGCAGAAAACAGCCCATTTTCCCTTAACATCTTCATCTGTAACAGTAATGAATTCCCCGTTGTGATAAGCTTGTGCTGAAAATTCAATAATTTCTTTTCCGACTAATGACAAAATAATGTCCTCCTCTATTTTTGATAGCCTAATTATAAACAAAATACTTATCAACCTCAAAGAAAACGATTGCAATTTTAATACGGGTGATTTTTTTCTAATGGTCAGACTGATTTTAGAGCTTGCCAAATGTCACTTTTTTTGATAAACTACTATAGTTGCGTAAAGTGACAAATACTCATTCTAAGCCGATTGTGGTCTTGTTGCCGCAGGGTGGGACTGCAAGTCTAAAGCTTAGAAGAGGAAAAAACAATTTTTAAGGAGAAATACTCATGGCAGTAATTTCAATGAAACAACTTCTTGAGGCTGGTGTTCACTTCGGTCACCAAACTCGTCGCTGGAATCCTAAGATGGCTAAGTACATCTTCACAGAACGTAACGGAATCCACGTTATCGACTTGCAACAAACTGTAAAAATGGCTGATACAGCTTACGAATTCGTTCGTGAAGCAGCGGCTAACGATGCAGTAATCTTGTTCGTTGGTACTAAAAAACAAGCAGCTGAAGCAGTAGCTGAAGAAGCAACTCGTGCTGGTCAATACTACATCAACCACCGTTGGTTGGGTGGTACTCTTACAAACTGGGATACTATCCAAAAACGTATCGCTCGTTTGAAAGAAATCAAACAAATGGAAGCTGATGGAACTTTCGAAGTTCTTCCTAAGAAAGAAGTTGCACTTCTTAACAAACAACGTGCACGTCTTGAAAAATTCTTGGGTGGTATCGAAGATATGCCTCGCATTCCAGATGTAATCTACATCGTTGACCCACACAAAGAACAAATCGCTGTTAAAGAAGCTAAAACTTGGTATCCCAGTTGTAGCGATGGTTGATACAAACGCTGATCCAGATGAGATCGATGTAATCATCCCAGCTAACGATGACGCTATCCGTGCCGTTAAATTGATCACTTCAAAAATGGCTGATGCTATCATCGAAGGTAACCAAGGTGAAGATGCTTCTGCAGATTTCCAAGAAGCAGCTGCAGCTGATTCAATCGAAGAAATCGTTGAAGTTGTCGAAGGTGACAACAACTAATCTTTAAGATTGGTTAGGGCTCGATGCCTACTAAAGATACGACAAACACCTAAGGGGCGGGGCTCAGCCCTGCCCCTTAGTTTGATAAAATAAATTTGGAGAAAAACAAAATGGCAGAAATTACAGCTAAACTTGTTAAAGAATTGCGTGAAAAATCTGGTGCTGGTGTCATGGACGCTAAAAAAGCATTGGTTGAAGTTGAAGGTGATATCGAAAAAGCGATTGAATTGCTTCGCGAAAAAGGTATGGCTAAAGCAGCTAAGAAAGCTGACCGTGTTGCAGCTGAAGGTTTGACTGGTGTTTACGTTAACGGTAACGTTGCAGCAGTTGTTGAAGTTAATGCTGAAACTGACTTCGTTGCGAAGAACGCTCAATTCGTTGAGTTGGTAAACGAAACAGCTAAAGTAATTGCTGAAGGTAAACCAGCTAACAACGAAGAAGCACTTGCATTGACTATGCCTTCAGGTGAAACTCTTGAAGCTGCATACGTAACTGCTACAGCTACTATCGGTGAAAAGATTTCATTCCGTCGTTTTGCAGTTGTTGAGAAAACTGATGCGCAACACTTCGGAGCTTACCAACACAACGGTGGACGTATCGGTGTTGTTTCAGTTATCGAAGGTGGAGATGATGCTCTTGCAAAACAAATCTCAATGCACATCGCAGCGATGAAACCAACTGTTCTTTCATACACTGAATTGGACGAACAATTTGTTAAAGATGAATTGGCACAACTTAACCACGCTATCGATCAAGATAACGAAAGCCGTGCTATGGTTAACAAACCAGCTCTTCCACACCTTAAATATGGTTCTAAAGCTCAATTGACTGATGCTGTTCTTGCTCAAGCTGAAGAAGATATCAAAGCTGAGTTGGCTGCTGAAGGTAAACCAGAAAAAATCTGGGATAAAATCATCCCAGGTAAAATGGACCGCTTCTTGCTTGACAACACTAAAGTTGACCAAGCATACACACTTCTTGCTCAAGTTTACATCATGGACGACAGCAAAACAGTTGAAGCTTACCTTGAATCAGTAAACGCTTCAGTAGTAGAATTCGTTCGCTTTGAAGTTGGTGAAGGTATCGAAAAAGCATCTAACGACTTTGAATCAGAAGTTGCAGCTACAATGGCAGCAGCTCTTAACAACTAATTCTAGTTGCTAGATAAAAAGAAAAGAAGTTACGTGAATGAATCGTAACTTCTTTTTTGTTGCTATTAAAAAAACGTCTGAGCATGCCCCAGACGTTGAAAAAAGTAATTAATGAGCGAAGGTATTTACACCAAGTAGAAGAGAGAGTGTTCCCATGATGATACCTGCAAGGATAACCCCAAGCATAACAGCAATAACACTACGTTTAAAGTCCCAATCTAGGATAGATGCTGCTAGGGTACCAGTCCAAGCTCCTGTTCCTGGAAGCGGAATTCCCACAAAAAGGAGAAGGGCCCAGAAGACACCCTTATCTCCAGCAGCTTTTTCAAGTTTTTGGCCACCACTGTGACCTTTTTTAAGACACCAGGTAAAGAAGCCACCAATTAGAGGTTTATCTGCCCCCCATTCGAGGACACGGCGGGCGAAGAAGAAGATAATTGGAACTGGAATCATGTTCCCAATGACACAAAGAATTAGGGCTTGCCACCAAGGGATACCTGAGGCGATAGCAACAGGAACGGCTCCACGGAGCTCAACCAAAGGAATCATAGAGATTAAGAGTGCAATGATGTATTTCATGAGTAACCTTTCATAAGGGAATAAAATAAGAGATAAGACTCAAAATGACATGAGCTTTATCGAGAGTGATAAGACTAATACTACTGCGAAAGTGCTAGAAAAGTACTTGTTGGATTAGGTGGGTCTCAGCCTGTTAAAGTGGATAGAAAATTTGAATCAAACACCTTAAGTTACCTAATATTTTAGTCTTATTTATTGTATCTTATATGGTCTCTAATGACAACTTTAAAAAGCTTTTTGAAGGTATAGTTTCCCATGAGCTGACATTTTTGGTATAATAATAGTCAGTTATAGTCAAATTAGACTGGAGGAATTAAGATGGCAAGAAATACATCAGATAGTATAGAAGAATATATTAAAGAATTGCTGGGCCAGTCTGGAATTGCTGAGATTCAACGCTCGAACTTAGCAGATACTTTTCAAGTTGTACCGAGTCAGATTAACTATGTTATTAAGACTCGTTTTACAGAAAGTCGTGGTTATATTGTTGAGAGTAAACGTGGAGGTGGCGGTTATATTCGTATCGTCAAGGTCAGATTCTCCGACAAGCACCACATGATTAATGATTTGCTTCAGAACTTAGCAGATCAGCTCAGCGAGCAGGTATTTACAGACTTGATTCAGTTGCTTTTTGATGAAAAAATCATCACTGAACGTGAGGGAAATTTGATTTTAGCAACTGCTAGTGATGATGTTTTAGGCGAAGATGCGGCTGCTATTCGTTCGCGTATTCTACGCTCGCTATTACTTAGATTGGATAGAAAAGGAAATTAGATGACGACATATTCAAGAAAAATGCAGGCCATTTTCCATCGTGCTCAGCTTGAGGCAGAGCGTTTTGGAAGTCCTTTCTTGGAGACTTGGCATGTGCTTCTGGCTATGGTTGAGGTTCCAGGATCTGTAGCCTACCTAACATTTACTGATTTTGAGGACCGTATTCGTGCGGAAGAGATTGAGACCGCTGCTGTACTAGCGATGGAGAAAAGTCCAAAAGACTTGTCTGAATCAGATGTTATCGATTTACGTGCACAGTCGCATGCTTTAGAGGCTATGTTGCAAGAGGCAGAGGGAATTGCTGGTGTGACTGGTGCTGTAGAGGTAGGGTTCTGAACATGTATTGATGGCCTTCCTTCTTCATAAGGATTTGATGGTTTGTCGTCTCCTTGAAGTTGCTGGTTTTCAATATAAGGATGACAGCGATAAGCCTCGCATTATCGATTTACGACGTTCTTTGGAGCGTTACGCAGGTCTTAGTAAGCAAGATTTGAAGGCCATTCATGACCTTCGTAAGCCTAAAAAGTCAAAGGCATCAGGGAAAATTTTGCTAATATGATGCAGCCTCCTCAATCTTCTACTGGGGAACTGTCAGATTATACCAAGGACTTAACGGCAGTAGCCGGATCAGGTGCTCTTGATCCTGTTATTGGACGTGAGAAAGAAATTTCACGCATGATTCAGGTTTTGAGTCGTAAAACAAAGAATAACCCAGTTCTTGTGGGTGAAGCAGGTGTTGGTAAGACGGCACTTGCGCTTGGCTTAGCACAGCGTATTGCTTCAGGCGAAGTACCTTTTGAGTTGGCTGATATGCGTATCTTAGAGCTTGATATGATGAGTGTGGTTGCAGGAACACGTTTCCGTGGCGATTTCGAAGAACGTATGAATCAGATCATTGATGAGATTGAAGCTGATGGAAAAATTATTCTCTTTTATTGACGAATTGCATACGATTATTGGTTCTGGTTCAGGTATTGATAGTACCTTAGATGCGGCAAATATTTTGAAACCCTGCTCTAGCACGTGGAACTCTTCATATGGTTGGAGCAACAACTCAAGCTGAGTACCAGAAGCATATTGAAAAAGATGCAGCTCTTTCTCGTCGTTTTGCTAAAATTACAATTGAGGAGCCAAGTGTAGCTGAGGCGATTGATATTCTAAAAGGCCTACGTTCGTCTTATGAAGACTATCATCGTGTAACGATTACTGATGAGGCAGTTGAGACAGCAGTCAAGGCAGCCCACCGTTATTTGACGAGTAAAAACTTACCCTGACTCTGCCATTGATCTTTTAGATGAAGCGAGTGCAACTGTTCAAGGTCGTATCAAAAAAGAAGCCAAACGTGAGATAACGCCTTTGGATGAAGCACTTCTATCTGGTGATATGAAGGCTGCTGTTAAACAATATAAAGCTAGCCAAAAAGCAAAATTACCAAAACCTGCCTTGGTAGATGCAGATCAGATTATGCAAACCCTTAGTCGTCTATCAGGTATTCCTGTTGAGAAGATAACACAGGCAGATAGCAAGCGTTACTTGAATCTGGAAGCAGAGCTTCACAAACGTGTTATTGGTCAAGATGAAGCAGTTTCGGCGATTAGTCGTGCTATTCGTCGTAACCAGTCAGGTATTCGTACCGGAAAACGCCCGATTGGTTCCTTTATGTTCCTTGGCCCTACTGGTGTTGGTAAGACAGAATTGGCCAAGGCTTTGGCGGAAGTTCTCTTTGATGATGAGTCAGCTTTGCTTCGCTTTGACATGTCAGAATACATGGAAAAATTTGCGGCTAGCCGACTTAACGGTGCTCCTCCAGGTTATGTTGGATATGATGAGGGTGGTGAATTAACAGAGAAAGTTCGCAATAAGCCTTACTCAGTTCTCCTTTTTGACGAGGTGGAAAAGGCTCACCCAGATATTTTCAACATCCTCTTACAGGTTTTGGATGATGGTGTCTTGACAGATAGTCGAGGTCGTAAAGTCGACTTCTCAAATACCATTATCATTATGACTTCGAACTTGGGAGCGACTGCTCTTCGTGATGATAAGACCGTTGGTTTTGGAGCCCAAGACATTTCTCATAATCACCAAGCTATGCAGTCACGTATTATGGAAGAACTTAAGAAGGCCTACCGTCCAGAGTTTATCAACCGTATTGATGAGAAGGTTGTCTTCCATAGTCTTGAGGAAGAGCAACTTCGTGAGATTGTCAAGATTATGGTGAAACCGTTGGTATCAGCTTTGGCTGAAAGGGATTGACTTGAAATTCCAACTAGCTGCCCTTAAGCATTTAGCTAAAGATGGCTATGATGTTGAGATGGGTGCCCGCCCATTACGTCGTACGATTCAAACTCAAGTGGAGGACAGGTTATCTGAGCTCTTACTAGGTGGCCAAGTAGTTAGTGGACAAACTCTTAAAATCGGCTGCTCGAAAGATAAATTAACCTTTACAGTAGTGTAAAAATCAAACAAATAGACAGATTACAGGTGTAGTCTGTCTTTTTTTGTGTCAATAGGAGTCAAGATAGAGTCAATCTTTCTGTAAAGATGGGGTAAAAGAAAAAGCCGAGCAAAGCTCGACTGTAATAATTAGAGTTTTTCGTTGACAAAGTTGACAAAGTGATTCCACCAGACCTTGAGGAAGAAGCTTTTCTTAACTTCTTTACCAGCAACCAGTTCCATGCTAGGCATACCTTGGTTAGGCAAGTAACCTTCTCCTACAAGTGACTTATCTTCAAAGGTAGCAGTTCCAACCTTGTCACTTGAGTTGACAGGGGCTTGGACTTGATTTGTAGTAACTTTAATATGTTTACTATTGTTAGTATCTATTTTTTGGATGATATTAAAGTCAGACTTAGCAACAGCAGTGACTTGCTTAGATTTACCATCAAGGACATTGGCTTGGCTTTTACCAATAGCTTGTCCTTTTTTGGCAATGGTCTTGCTTTCCCAATGATAGACTACGTAGTTAAGTAGGTCATTGGTTGCAGTGAAACGGGCGTAATCATCAGTATCGGTATTATCAGCATTCAAAATGACTGTGATAATGCTCATGCCGCTTTCATTTGAGTGGGCCACGAAGGAAGCACCGGCTAAATCAGTGGTCCCTGTTTTTAGGCCATCTACACCTTTACGGTAACTAGGTTGTCCCTTGAGCATATAGTTGAAGGTTTTGAGTTTGTTGACACCATCAAAATCAGCTTCAGTTTTTTTAGTGATGTCGAGAATTTCAGGATATTCTTTTACCACGTGTTGTGCAATGATAGCAACATCTTTAGCACTCATGGTATTTTCTTCGTCTGATTTAGAGCCTGGATAGATATTGTCACCTAAGTAAGAATTATTGAGACCAGAGGCATTGACAATCTTGGCATCAGTGATACCCCAATCCTTAAGTTGGGCTTTCATCATGTCGACAAACTTACTTTCGGTTCCTCCGATTTCCTCGGCTAGAGCAATAGATGCACTGTTGGCACTGGAAATAAGAGTTGCGTCAAGAAGTTGTTTGACAGTGTATTTGCGGGCATCTAGTGGAATATTAGATACTCCGGCACTGACAGTTAGTTCAAAGGGGTAGTCAGAAATGTCAACTTTGCTGTTCCATTTGAGGTCTCCCTGATCTACCGCTTTATAAACCATATAGGCTGTTAGGAGCTTGGTAATAGAGCCAATCCCTGTAGAGGTAGTGGCATCTTTTTCATATAAAATTTTGCCAGTATTAGCTTCGACAGCGATGGCATGTTTGGCTGCGGCATCATATCCTTTTTTCTTATCTGCTGCAAAAGCAGGGGCTACGCTTCCCAGACAGAGTAAGAAGGTTATCATAAGCGTAATCAGTTTTTCATGGTTTGTTCCTTCATGTGTTTTGGATATTTATTATACCACATTTTGAGAGGAACTTAAGGTGTTGAGAAGGGGCTTTTACTTACAGGACTAATTTTTAAGGCAAGATAAAACTACCTTTTGATAGCTAAAAGGTAGTTTTGTGTTTACTTGTTTCCTGTAAAGAAATTAACGATATGGTTCCACCAAACTTTTAAGAAGAAACTTTTCTTGATAGATTGGTTGGCTGTTACAGAAATTTGAGGTGGATCAGAGATGTAACCTGTTCCAACGAGATCCTTATCATCAAAGGTCGCTGTTCCAATAGTGTCACCTTTTTTGATAGGTGCTGTTATAGTTTTTGCTTTGATTTTAACAGTATCATTTTTGCTGTTTATTTTTTGAACGACTGTAAGGTCTGACTCGAGCTTAGCAGAGATGGTTTGACTGTCTCCATCGGCTACCTTAATATCATTTTTCTTGACGATTTGTCCTTTGGTGTTGAGGGTTTTGATTTCCCAGTTTTGAGTCACATAATCTAGCAACTCATTTGTGGCTGTGAATCTGGCAGCTTCATCTTCTCCACCATTATCTGCATTCATGACAACGGTAATCAAACTCATGCCATTTTCATTGGAGTGGGCCACAAAGGATGCTCCTGCAAGTTCAGTTGTTCCAGTCTTGAGTCCATCAACGCCTTCACGGTAGTTGTCTTGTCCCTCCAACATGTAGTTGTGCGTCGTTAATTTGTTGTCACCTTCGAAATCAGTTTCGGTTTGCTTGGTGATTTCAAGTACCTGAGGATAGTCTTTGATGAGGTGGTCTGCAATAATGGCAACATCTAGAGCACTCATAGTATTTTCGTCATCTGCTTTAGAGCCAGGATAGCGGTTATCCCCAAGGTATTTATTGTTTAGGCCAGAAGCGTTAAATAATTTAGCATCTGTAATGCCCCATTCTTTGAGTTGGGCTGTCATAGTGTCAACAAAGGCACTCTCTGATCCTGAGATTTTTTCAGCTAGAGCAATAGCGGCACTGTTAGCGCTGGAAATGAGGGTGGCATCTAGGAGCTGTTTAACAGTGTATTTTCGGGAATCTAGTGGGACATTTGAAACTTCTGAATCAACGGTTAAGTTGAAAGGATAGTCTGAGATATCGACTTCAGTGTCCCAGGTAATTTTTCCTTGGTCAACTGCTTTATAGACCATGTAGGCTGTTAGGATTTTAGTCATTGAAGCCACACCATCAGGAGTAGTGGCGTCCTTTTCATAGAGGACTTTCCCTGTAGTTGCTTCGATAGCAATCGCATGTTTAGCGGAAACATTGAAGTTATCTGTCTGTTCTTGTGCTAGAGCAGGTGTTACTAGGCCTAGTAAGATTAAGGCAATCATAATGATGTGTTGTAATTTTTTCATAGTCATTCCTTTGTCTCTCATAAGTGTTTATTATATCACAAAACGACTTAAATATCTGAGAGAAAGGGAGACTTGGGTGCTAACTTATGCCGGAGCTCTGCCATTTTTGACTATATTATGGTAAAATGAAAGTTATATCAAATGAATGACATAAAGTTGACCGGTTCGTTTTTGTAAGGGCTGGTCATGGATAAAAAGAGGGATCAAACATGGCTAAACAAACTTTTGAGATGACCTTTGCAGGACGCCCGCTTGTCGTTGAAGTTGGGCAGGTAGCTAAGCAGGCTAATGGTGCTGTCGTCGTGCGTTATGGAGATACAACGGTATTATCAACAGCTGTTATGTCTAAAAAGATGGCAACGGCAGATTTCTTTCCTTTACAGGTTAATTACGAGGAGAAAATGTATGCAGCTGGCAAGTTCCCGGGGGGCTTTAACAAGCGTGAGGGTCGGCCTTCAACAGACGCCACTTTGACTGCTCGTCTCATTGATCGTCCTATTCGTCCTATGTTTGCGGAGGGCTTTCGTAACGAAGTTCAGGTCATTAACACGGTTCTCTCTTATGATGAGAATGCTAGTGCTCCGATGGCGGCTATGTTTGGGAGTTCTTTAGCTCTTTCTATCTCTGATATTCCTTTCAATGGTCCAATTGCTGGGGTTCAAGTAGCCTATGCTGCAGAAGATGTCATCATCAATCAAGTGCAGCGGATAAGGAAGTTTCACTTTTAGATTTGACAGTGGCAGGTACCAAGGAAGCTATCAATATGGTAGAGTCAGGTGCCCAGGAATTGTCTGAGGATATTATGTTGCAAGCACTCTTGAAGGGACATGAGGCAATTCAAGAGTTGGTTGATTTCCAAAATTATATCGTTGCAGCTGTTGGTAAGGAAAAGGCTGAGGTTGAACTTCTACAAGTTGATGCTGATTTGAAAGTCGAAATCGAAACGGCTTATTATGATCAGTTAGCTAAGGCTGTTCAGGTGGAAGAAAAACTGGCGCGTGAAGCAGCAACCCAGGCTGTAAAAGAAGAGGTCCTCGCTTCTTATCAAGAACGCTTTGCAGAAGATGAAGATAAGGAAACCATTCTGCGTGATGTAGCAGAAATCCTCGAGCAGATGGAACATGCTGAAGTGCGTCGTCTGATTACAGAAGACAAGGTTCGTCCAGATGGCCGTCGTGTGGATGAAATCCGTCCTTTGGACGCAGAGATTGACTTTCTTCCTAAGGTTCATGGTTCAGGTCTCTTTACACGTGGTCAAACTCAAGCCTTGTCAGTTTTGACTTTGGCACCTATGAGTGATACACAGCTTGTTGATGGTTTGGATCCAGAGTATAAGAAACGTTTCCTTCACCACTATAATTTCCCTCAGTATTCAGTGGGTGAGACAGGGCGTTACGGTGCACCAGGTCGACGTGAGATTGGTCACGGAGCCTTGGGTGAACGTGCCCTTGCTCAGGTTCTCCCAAGTGTCGAAGAGTTCCCTTATGCTATCCGTTTGGTAGCAGAAGTCTTGGAGTCAAATGGTTCTTCCTCACAAGCTTCTATTTGTGCAGGAACCTTGGCTCTTATGGCTGGTGGTGTACCGATTAAGGCACCTGTTGCAGGGTATTGCCATGGGACTTATCTCAGATGGTACTAACTACACTGTCCTAACTGATATTCAAGGTTTGGAAGATCATTTTGGAGATATGGACTTTAAGGTAGCTGGTACACGTCAAGGAATTACAGCTCTTCAGATGGATATTAAGATTTCGGGTATTACACCGGCCATTCTCGAAGAGGCTTTGGCTCAAGCAAAGGTAGCTCGTTTTGAAATTCTTGATGTTATTGAGTCAGCAATCGCTGAGCCACGTCCAGAATTGGCACCAACAGCACCTAAGATTGATAGCATTCAGATTCCTGTTGACAAGATCAAGGTTGTCATCGGTAAAGGTGGCGAAACTATTGACAAGATTATCGCTGAGACTGGTGTCACAATTGATATTGATGAAGAAGGTCTTGTTCAGATTTTCTCTAGTGATCAGGATGCCATTAACCGTGCTAAAACCATCATCTCTAATCTTGTACGTGAAGCTAAGGTTGGTGAAGTTTACACTGTACCCGTTGTGCGTATTGAAAAGTTCGGTGCCTTTGTCCACCTTTTCAATAAGACAGATGCTCTCATCCATATCTCAGAACTAGCTTGGGAACGTACTGAGCATGTCGAAGATGTGGTTAAAGTTGGGGGTACGGTAACTGTTAAGATTATCAAAATCGATGAAAAAGGACGTATCGATGCCTCAATCAAGGCCTTGCTTCCTAAGCCTGAAAAACTTGAGGATGGGGAAAATGGAGGAGAGCATCGTCACCGCCGTCGTTCTCATCATAAACCACGCCACCATAATGAAAGTGGTGAAGCACCGAAATCCTGATAAATCAGAAACGAAAGAACAGGCAGAAGAATGACAGAAAATCAAGAATTGCAAGCTTTTGATGAAACTCTAAAAGAATTTTTAAAGGAACCAGACCACTTTTTGACTAGTCTGGCTTTGGTTAATCATCTACAACGTACTCCCGTCTTGGCTGCCCAAGACCTCTACGCAGTTGAAGTGGAAGGAAAGAAGGTTGTTCCTGTCTTCACCAACGAACAGGACCTACAATCTTTCAAATCTACTCAAGAGAGTGCTCGAGAGCAAACTTGGGTAGAACGTTCGAGCTTAGATGTTTTAACACAACTGGTTCAGGCAGAGCTTTTTGGTCTTGCTTTCAATTTAAAAGAGGATGGTGACTTCTCGAATACCACTCTTTTTGCAAGCAGTGAACTCATCCAGTTTATCAACTATTTCACTCAGACCCTTAATAATCTTTTGGGTGAGGAAAATCAAAAGGCAGATCCTAAAGATAAGATTTATCTTGTTCCAGCCTTCATTCATAAACGTGAGGAAGATGGCCAGGATGACCGTCTCTTTGCGACCATGTCGAATGCAGAGGGACAGAGTTATGTGCCTGTGTTTACGAACTTAACGAGCTTTGCAAAATGGTACGGGAACGAGACTTTTGGCCTACCTTTCCGTAAGGCTAAAGGGACGATTTTGCAATGGCCACTGTCAGAAATTTATCAGCCTTCAACAGGTGAAAATGAGTTGGATAAGGTTCAAGGTATTGTCATCAATCCGTTTGATGAGCAGCCTGAGTTAGTCGACTGGTCTTATTTTGAAGGGGATAGCGAGTAGACCTAGTGTTGGTAGCTTTCCACTTTAAAGAATAATAGGCCACAGCAAACAATAATAACAATAATGATGTAAGGAGTGACCTAAATGGGTTGGTGGAAAGAAAGTATTGATATAGTAAAGAAAAATGACCCGGCAGCTCGGACGAGTCTAGAGGTTCTTTTAACCTACCCTGGATTAAAAGCCTTGGCTGCTCATCGTATCTCACATTTTCTCTGGCGCCACCATTGTCGACTCTTAGCGCGTATGCATAGTCAGTTTTGGCGCTTTTGGACTCAGATTGAGATTCACCCAGGGGCTCAGATTGCTGAAGGTGTCTTTATTGACCATGGCTCTGGCCTTGTCATTGGTGAGACAGCTGTTGTGGAGAAGGGGTGCTATGCTTTACCACGGTGTCACTTTAGGTGGTACTGGTAAAGATGTCGGAAAACGTCACCCAACTGTTCGTGAGGGTGCCTTGGTTTCAGCCCATGCTCAGGTCATAGGCCCTATTGAGATTGGAAAGAATGCTAAGGTGGGGGCGGCAGCCGTGGTTGTTGCGGATGTCCCAGAAGATGTTACAGTCGTTGGTGTTCCTGCTAAGGTTGTGCGTGTTCATGGTCAAAAGGATGAAGAAGTTATCCACGATATTGAAGAAGGCCGTGAATACTATAGTGAAAAGCTAGAAGACCTTCTAAAAGCAGCTAGCTTCCACTCATCACGTCTATAAGGAAAGGAAACGATGAAACTCTTTAGTTCAAAGGTGACTCGATTGACGGTTGTGGGTCCTCTTGCTCTTGTTTACATTGCTTTACATAGAGCAGACTATAGCATGGCCGCCTTATGGTTTTGCATTGCTCTTTTATGGGCCGGTCTGGTTTTTAAGCAACGACACAAGTGAGATTTGAGTAATGAAAAAATTCTTCAAGGACAATCCTTTTTTGGTCTTCTATATAGTTGGGAGTTTTCTTTCAGCTATGTCTCTCTTGGCTCAAGGTCAGCTAGTTGCGGCTATTTGGATTATCATTCTCGTTATACTCTTGTGTTTGTACCTAAACCATATCAAGGATAAAAAATAGTTTCCAGTTAATTGAAAGGAATCTCAAGTGATTAAAATTTATGATACGATGACGCGTTCGCTCCGTGATTTTGTACCTTTGACAGAAAATGTTGTCAATATGTATGTCTGCGGACCAACAGTTTACAATTATATTCATATCGGAAATGCCCGTTCAGCAGTAGCTTTTGATACTATTCGTCGTTATTTTGAGTATTGTGGCTATACAGTCAACTATATTTCCAACTTTACGGATGTAGATGATAAGATTATCAAGGCAGCTAATGAAGCTGGTATTTCAACTAAGGAATTGTCGGACAAGTTTATCGCGGCCTTTATGGAAGATACCGGACAACTTGGCATCAAACCAGCGACACAAAATCCTCGTGTTATTAACTATATGGATGAAATCATTGCATTCGTGTCGACCTTGGTTGACAAAGGATTTGCCTATGTCTCTGAAGGTGATGTTTACTTCCGAGTAGCTAAGTCAAACAACTATGCTAAATTGGCTAACAAGACCTTGGAAGATCTTGAAATTGGTGCAAGCGGACGTACGGATGCTGAAACAGAACGTAAGGAAAATCCTCTGGATTTTGCCCTTTGGAAAGCTGCCAAAGAGGGAGAAGTTTCTTGGGACAGCCCATGGGGACCTGGTCGTCCTGGTTGGCACATCGAATGTTCTGTTATGGCGACTGAAATCCTTGGAGATACTATCGATATTCATGGTGGAGGGGCAGACCTTGAGTTTCCACACCATACCAATGAAATTGCCCAATCAGAAGCCAAAACTGGCAAGACCTTTGCTAACTACTGGATGCATAATGGTTTTGTCAATGTGGATAATGAAAAAATGTCAAAATCCTTGGGTAACTTCGTGACCGTTCACGATATGCTTCAAACGGTTGATGGTCAAGTGCTTCGTTTCTTCCTAGCGACACAACAGTATCGTAAACCAATTAACTTTACAGAAAAAGCTATCCATGATGCTGAAGTCAATCTTAAGTATTTGAAAAATACCCACAGTCTTCCGTTGACAGAACAGGTGAATCAAGCTGAGTTGCAAACTTATCTTGACACCTTCCAAGAAGCTATGGATGATGACTTTAATACGGCAAACGGAGTGACTGTTCTGTTTGACATGGCCAAATGGATTAATTCAGGCAATTATGATCAAACCGTTAAGGATGCTTTTGAAAAAATGCTCCAAGTCTTCGGTATTGTTTTCGAAGAAGAAGTCCTTGATGAAGATATCGAAAAACTCATTGAAGAGCGTCAAGCGGCGCGTGCTAACAAGGACTTTGCGACTGCAGACCGCATTCGTGATGAGTTAGCTGCTCAAGGTATCAAACTTCTTGATACCAAGGAGGGCGTGAGGTGGACACGTGACTAAACATCTTGATGTCAACCTTCTTAACGGCATTGCTCTCGCCTTTGAGGGAGATGCTGTTTATTCCTTGTACATTCGCCGTCACCTGATTTTTCAAGGTCAGACCAAGCCAAATCAACTGCACCGTCTAGCTACACGCTATGTTTCAGCTAAGGCCCAGGCTAGTCTCATTGAAAAAATGCTAGAGCAAGAGCTTTTGACTGAAAAAGAGCTAGACATCTATAAAAGAGGGCGTAATGCGAATAGCCATACCAAGGCTAAAAATACAGATGTTATTACCTATAAAATGTCAACAGGCTTCGAAGCAGTCATGGGCTATCTTCATATGACAGAGGATATCGCTCGCTTAGAGGAACTGATTGCTTGGTGTATTGACGAAGTTGAAAAAGAAATCTAAAAATTCTGCCGAGAGCAGGATTTTTGTTATTTAAAGGCTATAAAAATTGTAACAGTTAGCCAGAGTTTTAACATTTAGATTATTTGAGAATCAAAGTAATTCAGCGTCTTGATAATGAAAAATAAGATGAAACTAATATTTAGCACCTTGAAAATGAGAAAGTTAAGGGGTGTCTGACACGTGTAAAACCCCGATATTATAGCGTTTTTTAATAAAACTAATTTGACAGAAAGTAAAAAAAAAGTCTATAATATTAATAAATGAGGCCATCTAAAAAATGAGGAGGTGAATGGAAATAGCTAAGAAAAAAGTTTTCTATACAACTTTTGCTGCTTTGATTTTATCTAGCTTTACGCTTCAAACAGGTAAAGCAGATGAAGTTCAGGTAAAACCTGATGAAGCTAAAATAGATTATGTTAATAGTGAGGCACCGGCTCCAGTTGCTCCTCAGGCTGATTTTTCATCAGTAGGAGCTAAGGCAGAGCCAGCGAGTCAAGTAGGTTCAGTAGTGACCTCAACATCACTGATGGTTGTCTCTTCAAGTGAGACAGATGAGGGGCTTCTTGAGGTACATTCTCAAGTTGATATCGTGGAGACTAGCGTTTCTACGACGACACCTCATTCAGAAGAGGCTCGTGCCCAGGCTTTGGTGAGGATCGATCAGTAGCGGCATCTGAACGAGGAGATGCAAACCCAACATCTGATTCTGAACAAGCAAAACCAAATATTGTGCTTACTTATGATAAGTCTCGTGAGGCTACAGCGACTGCAGAGTCTCAAGCTGTGACTTCAATGTATAAGAGTGAAAGCACACTATACACATCTGAACTTGCTGGAAATACACATGCAGTTATAGAAAAATCAGAGTATTCTTCACTGGATTCTCATACGACATCTGTAAGTGCGACTCCTACTAGCCAAGCTATTGCAACTTCTGAAGTCGCTTCTGAGTCTGCAAGTACTGCAAGCTCTCTTGCATCTACGGCTCCAGAAACGAGTCAGTTAAATAATAATTCAGAAGATAGCTTAACTGTCCTTACGGTTGGCTGGAAAGATTCATCATCAACTTCTGAGGTCTTTGAAACTTCTGTAGTGGTTTCTATGTTGCAAAGTGAGAGTTTGACCTATTCGTCAGAGGTAACCTTTACGGATGGACTCATCTCAGAAATCTTAGCGACTCCCAATCACTTCTGAAGTATATACCGTTGTTCCAAAACGAGACAGTACTGGAGCGCTTCTTGAAGATCAACCTGCTGTTACAGGGAATACAGATATTCTTTATTTAGCACGTGGTGAAATCTTTAACGTCAACTTTGATGTTAACAAGATGGAAGGTAAGAAGATTAAGGGCCTTAATCTAGTCCTTGATGGCAAACAAATTCATCATAGCTACTTTGTTGAAGGAACTCTGGATGAGGTCAATGCTGGTTTGAGTGCCTACCATTTGGCAGAGCAAACGACTGGTATTCATAAAATGACCTTTGAGTTGATTGATACGAATAACAATATTCATTACCTGACACAGACTTTTAGCGTCTTCAATGAAGGCGAGCGTCCAGTGACACCGGATAGTTACCGTAGGAATCAGTATTCATCAACAACGACAACAACGACTGTACCGGTTACTTATAATACCAGTGCAAATAGCTACACTGAAACCGCCAATCATATACAAGCTACGGCTGTCAATGAGTTGGCTGAGACAACTAGAGCGCTAACACAGCAATTGGCAGAACAAATTGCTGAGGTTTTGAGTGGTTGGTCTTCAGCGATTTCTGGAAATAGTTCAACAAGCACAGGTTCAATTGATATCTTCCAAGCAGCAGGTAAAACCATTACTCAAGCTGCGAGAAAGATTGCAGAATCAATCTCAGATCCAGATACAATTGGTAAGCAAGCTTTGGCTGCTGCAACTGTTGTTCTCGTTCTTCTAGTGCTTTACCTAGCAGCAATTACATTTATTTAACATGCTTTGCCCTCGTAAGAGGGCTTTTTTTATGATAGAATTAGCTTATGAAAACAACTAAAGAATTAAGTCTAGACATTGTTTATGGTGTGCATGCCGTAACAGAGAGTCTGGAAGCAAATACTGGAAATAAACTCTATATTCAAGATGATCTTCGAGGAAAAAATGTTGATGCCATTAAGGCCTTGGCAGCTGAAAAGAAGGTTTCCATCTCTTGGACACCTAAGAAAACCTTGTCTGATATGACAGGTGGAGCTGTGCATCAAGGTTTTGTTCTTCGTGTGTCAGAGTTCGCTTATTCTGAGCTCTCAGTTATTATGGATAAGGCTGAACAAGAGGAGAATCCTCTAGTCCTCATTTTAGATGGACTCAACGATCCTCATAACTTTGGTTCTATCCTACGTACAGCTGATGCTACTCAGGTGACAGGAGTTATTATTCCTAAGCATCGTGCTGTGGGGGTAACACCTGTCGTTGCCAAGACATCAACAGGGGCTGTGGAGCATATTCCCATTGCCCGAGTGACCAATCTTAGCCAAACTCTTGATAGCTTAAAGAAGCAGGCTTCTGGGTATTTGGTACGGATATGGATGGCACCCCATCTCATAAATGGAACACAGCTGGAAAGGTTGCCCTTATCATTGGTAATGAAGGTAAGGGAATCTCTGCTAACATCAAGAAACAAGTGGATGAGATGATTACTATTCCTATGAGTGGTCATGTGCAGAGCCTTAATGCCAGTGTGGCAGCTGCAGTTCTCATGTATGAAGTTTATCGAAACCGATTGTAACTATGAAAAAAAGAATACTTCTAGTTGATGGTTATAATATGATTGCCTTTTGGCAAGAAACCCGTCAACTTTTTAAGACCAATCAGCTTGATCAAGCTCGTGAAACATTGCTTCGTAAGCTTAATCATTATGCTAACTTTGAACATATTGATATTATCTGTGTATTTGATGCTCAGTTTGTTCCAGGGAGTCGTCAACGTTATGATCAATATCGTATCAGTGTTATTTTTACTGAGGAAGATGAGACAGCAGATAGCTATATTGAGCGCGCAGCGGCTGAGATGAATACTGTTCAAAATCTAGTTGAAGTAGCAACTAGTGACTTAAATGAACAGTGGGCTATCTTTTCACAAGGAGCTTTACGTGTTTCGGCGCGTGAGTTGGAAGAGCGTGTCAATACCGTTAAGTCTGATCTAGACAAGATGTCGGCACATATTGACTTAAAGACACCAAAACTACGTCCTTGGGACGATGCACAATTAGGGAAATTACAGGACCTTTTAAATGAAATAGAATAGAGGGATTTATGACATTTAACATTTTGACAGATTCCACAGCAGATCTAGATGAAAAATGGGCTCAGGAGAATAAGGTAGAGCTAGTTGGTTTGACCATCACGCTTGATGATATTGCCTATGAGACCGTTGGCCCTAACCGTTTAACGAGTGACCGTCTCTTAGAATGTATGCAAGAAGGCAGTCAGCCAACCACAAGCCAGGTGAATGTTGGTCAATTTGAAGAGGTTTTTCGTCGTCATGCTAAAAATGGTGATGCTCTTCTCTATATTGCCTTCTCATCAGTGCTTTCAGGTACTTATCAAAGTGCTGTTATAGCGCGTGACATGATTTTGGATGAATACCCAGAAGCTATCATTGAGATTGTAGATACTCTGGCGGCAGCAGGTGGGGAAGGTTATCTTTCTATTTTGGCGGCAGCAGCTCGTGACCAAGGTAAGAGCTTATCTGAAACGAAAGCCATGATTGAGGACATTCTGCCACGTTTACGGACCTATTTCTTAGTTGATGATCTCTACCATCTCATGCGTGGGGGTCGCCTTTCTAAGAGCTCAGCTATTATTGGTAGTTTGATTAATATCAAACCCCTTCTTTGGTTGGACGCTTCAGGCAAGTTGGTTCCTCTGGCCAAAATCCGTGGACGCAAAAAGGCCATTAAAGAAATGGTCCTACAAGCTACCCAGGATATTGGACATAGCACAGCAATTGTTGCTTATGCCAATGATATTGAAGCTACGGAGAATCTAAAAGAACAATTGTTAGCAGTTGACGGTATTGAGAAAGTTCTCATTATGCCACTTGGACCAGTCATCTCTACCCACGTCGGACCAGATACCTTAGCTGTCTTTACGATTGGTAAAGAAGCTAGATAGAAAAAGTGTCAGATAGGATTTCCTATCTGATTTTTTGTTTTCTGAAATGCTAGATTAATAGAATATAAAAAGATAATTCATACAAAATGAATGATATATTTGACATAACGTAAAATAGTGCTATAATGAATCTAGAAAATGGAGGAAACAAAATGAAAAAGTCAAAGAAAAAAGTAGCTAGCACGATGGATGAACGTGCTCAGTTGATTAGCGGAGAATCTTCTGCTAGAGGTTATTGGGTAGCCATGCTTGGTCTATTTGTAACGATTATGGTTGCTAGTAAGACGCACTCCGTCGAATTAGTGCAGTCACTATTAATCATCACTTTCTTTGGTTCTATGTGCCTAGTATTAGTTCACAGCGTATCACGTAATGGGCATCCATGGTTGCTAGACAAAAAACTTGAAAAGAAGATGCTCAGATTATCCTGGGTAATGTGTTTTTTTGGAATTTTTATATCGCTAATGGGCCTCTTAAGTCTATTTCAGTCGTTTAAGATAGGGAAGAATCTTATGAGTAGTGTGGCATTTTTGACATTGGGTTTGACCCTTATTTGCGACTGCTGGGTTATTATTAACAGAATCAAGAAGAACCGTTTGGAAGAACTAGAAGACGAAGAATAGGATTTTTGAATGAAAAATTTAAAAATGAAGTCAGCTCGTGTAGCAAAGGATCTCACTCAACAAGGTTTGGCAGATGCTATAGGAGTTTCTCGTCAGACCATCTCAGCTATTGAAAAAGGTGATTATAACCCTACTATAAATCTGTGTATTGCTATCTGCAAAACTCTGGACAAAACTTTAGACCAGCTTTTTTGGGAGTCTGAGGATTAGTTTGTACTCTTTAGATGTTATTTAGGCATGAATTCTAGTCTTACACCTTATAAAATGATAGACTAAAAAAATACAAAAAATAAAAGAAAAACATCTCCAAATGACTTGCCTTGGATGTGTTTTTTTGATATTATGTTAAACGGTATTGTTTACCCCATTTGAAAGGCCCCGGAACCTTCCAAATACTTTTCGATGGGAAGGAACACCCATCACTCGTAAACAAAAATCGAACTATATATAGGAGAAATCATGAACAAAACAACATTTATGGCTAAACCAGGCCAAGTTGAACGTAAATGGTATGTCGTTGACGCAACTGATGTGCCACTTGGACGTCTTTCTGCAGTAGTTGCTAGCGTACTTCGCGGAAAAAACAAACCAACTTTCACACCACACACTGATACAGGTGACTTCGTAATCGTTATCAATGCTGAAAAAGTTAAATTGACTGGTAAAAAAGCAACTGATAAGATCTACTACACTCACTCAATGTACCCAGGTGGATTGAAACAAATCTCAGCAGGTGAACTTCGTTCTAAAAATGCTGTTCGTTTGATCGAAAAATCAGTTAAAGGTATGCTTCCACACAACACTCTTGGACGCGCACAAGGTATGAAATTGAAAGTCTTCGTTGGCGGTGAGCACACTCACGCTGCACAACAACCAGAAGTACTTGATATCTCAGGACTTATCTAATTCTAAGAGGAAAGGAGCACTAATATAATGGCACAAGCACAATATGCAGGTACAGGACGCCGTAAAAACGCCGTTGCACGCGTACGTTTGGTTCCAGGTACTGGTAAAATCACAGTTAACAAAAAAGATGTAGAAGAATACATCCCACACGCAGACCTTCGTCTCGTTATCAACCAACCTTTTGCAGTTACTTCAACTGAAGGTTCATACGACGTACACGTTAACGTTGTAGGTGGTGGATACGCTGGTCAATCAGGTGCGATCCGTCACGGTATCGCTCGTGCACTTCTTCAAGTAGATCCAGACTTCCGCGATTCATTGAAACGCGCTGGACTTCTTACTCGTGATGCACGTATGGTTGAACGTAAGAAACCAGGTCTTAAGAAAGCTCGTAAAGCTAGCCAGTTCTCAAAACGTTAATTCGTTGCTGGACAGCAGAGTACAAACGAAAACACTTTGCAGCTTGCAAGGTGTTTTTTTTTGTATGAGAACTACTGGCGGTGCGCAATTAGGATAGCTCTAGCGACTTTAGTCGCATAGAGATATGCTATGCACAGTTGCCCCAAGAAAACAAGTAGAGCGATGTTTGATTGGATGGCAACCACTACATAATGGAAATATCTAGAAATGTCTATTATAACTAAATAAAAAAGTTTCAGGAAAATAGTTATTTTTCGGAAAGTCATATTTAGAAATTGAATGGTATTGGTCGAATATTTCTAGGAAGTCTGAGTGGATGATGTGGGGTTCCGTTTTTATTTTTTCTAAGACAATATAAATTGGGTACAAGATCCTTAATGATATTTTCCCTATTCATATACATACCATTATTTCCCCAGCAGGCAACTACTAAATCAGATTGTGCAACACATTCTAAAATATAATTATCATTTTCGTCTCCTATAGGATCATCAACTAAATATATATCCTTTGGGTAAGTGCTTCTAAAAGCAAATAAGTTAGTCATAAGTAAGGTTCCATATCCCCAAGCTTTTGCATAATTTATACATCGTGTGATTGTCGGATCATCGATAGTTTCATCGGCAATTGAAGGATTCAAACCAATAAAAAGAATCGTAGGTTTTGTTGAGTCCCAGGTACGAGATAGTTTATAGCGATAAAGCTGATTGTCTGAAATAGTAGCTTCTTTTTGCATAGTTGACCTCCGTTTTCTTCTATTATATCATTATTGATTTTTCCAAGTAAAAACATTTATAAACTGTTCGGATTACTTTTGATAAAATAGAATCAGAAATAGAGAGGAAATTACAATAGAAAATAACAAGTCGATGTTTACTTTAACTTTATAGGCAACTGTCAAGTGCTATGAAAAGCGGGCATAGAAAAAATGACTTAAAAACGGTAAAATATTATTAGTTAATTTAGACTAAGTTGCAATTAGCTTTCATCTTTAAGGAATAATGTGAAATGCTAAAAGCGGAGAGAGTTTAAAATTTGTTGTTGGGAGGAGTTTTGCTGGTGAGTGATAAGAGTAACAAAAAATTTTGGGATAAATTCGCCAAGTTGTATGCTCCTTTTATGAAGAAGGATAAAGGTGTTTATGATAAAGTTTGCGGATACATAAACCCTTATTTGAGTAAGGATATGAATGTACTTGAACTTGCTTGTGGTTCAGGTCAATTATCCTTTAACCTTTCAAAATATACGAAAAGTTGGATTGCAACTGATTTTTCTAAACAAATGATTTTTGAAGCAAGAAAACATGGAGAATACGAGAACCTTGTCTTTGAAATAGCTGATGCTACTTCATTGATTTATACAGATGAGAAATTTGATTGTGTAGTAATAGCTAATGCACTTCATATTATGCCCGAGCCTGACAAGGCAATGAAAGAAATATATAGGGTATTAAAACCTAATGGTACTTTGTTTGCTCCCACTTTTTTATGGAAAGAGGAAAAACAAAGTAAATTCAAAAAACGGCTGATGTCTATTGTAGGGTTTAAGATGTATAAAGAATGGGATAAAAAGCAATTTGAAGAATTTATCCATGAATATGGATTTTCAGTAGCTGAAATGAAATTGGTAAATGGAGGTCTTGCACCAGTTGGTGTAATGATTGCATATAAAAAGTAATATTAAATTATTATTTACAATGATGGAAACTCCTTAAAGTATCAAGATACAATAGTTTTACAGGAGAAAAAGAGATGTAAGTAATGGCTCTTTGTAAAATCGTGTTGGTAGAAGTAGACGATTTTTCTACCAACACGATTTTTAATTTATTATAGAACTGATTTCTGTTAAAATCCTAAAAGCCACCTATTTCGACAGTTTTATAGCTTGTTATTCTATTTTCTTGACAATAATACCACCGTCTCCACACGTTTTTTAACCATAAAAAGACACCTCCATGAGCATTTGATTATATTGTACCAAATCCAACTTGGAGGTGTTTTTATTTAATTCTCATTTACGGGATTCAGTGCCAATTAAAATTGCGTATTTTTTATTTAAAATGTATTAGAATTAAATTCATATAAAATATGCACGAAAAATAAATCAAAATTAAAAAGTACAAATTAATGAAGTGATTATTGATAAAAATAGTTAATAATTGGTTAAACAAAATATATAACTCGTTTATAAATTTATAGAAATGAACCATTATAAATCTCCTCTTAAATATTGAAAAAACCATTGGCAGTGGACATACTTTAAGACTATATATTTCTGAAACTAGTTTCACAATACAAATATTGACATGCAATTATTAATTGGTGGATTTTAAGTTGACATCTACAAAGCTTAATGTTAGAATACATTCAAAAATATATTTGAATGAGGTATTTTATGATTCAAAATGTTGTTACTTCAATAATCCTGTATTCTGGGACAGCCGTAGACTTACTTATTATCCTAATGTTATTTTTTGCCAAAAGAAAAAGCAGAAAGGACATCATTAACATCTATTTAGGACAATTTCTAGGCTCTGTTAGTCTAATATTCCTAAGTTTGCTTTTTGCATTTGTCTTAAATTATATTCCTAGTAAAGAGATTTTAGGTTTACTCGGTTTGATTCCAATTTTCCTAGGCCTCAAAGTTTTGCTTTTAGGAGATTCTGATGGAGAAGCTATTGCAAAAGATGGTTTGCGAAAAGACAATAAAAACCTGATTTTTCTAGTCGCTATGATTACTTTTGCAAGTTGTGGCGCTGACAATATTGGTGTCTTTGTCCCATATTTTACCACCTTAAATTTAGCGAATTTGATAGTGGCTTTACTTACCTTTTTAGTCATGATTTATCTCTTGGTTTTTTCTGCCCAAAAATTGGCACAAGTCCCTTCTGTTGGAGAAACTTTGGAGAAATATAGCAGATGGTTTATTGCCGTTGTTTATTTAGGATTGGGGATGTATATCCTGATTGAAAACAACAGCTTTGACATGCTAAGGACTGTGTTCGGCTAGGAGAAAAAATTATGAAAAAAGATAGTATCTGTCAAGTGGATGTTATAAATCAACAAAATGTTACAACCGCAACGAACTACCTTGAAAAGGAAAAAGTCCAAAAATCACTTCGTATTTTATCAAAGTTTACCGATAATAAACAGATAAATATCATCTTTTATCTCCTTGCTGTTGAAGAACTCTGTGTCTGTGATATAGCCTGTTTACTAAATCTCAGTATGGCATCTGCCTCCCACCATCTTCGTAAACTAGCCAATCAAAACATCTTGGATACTAGAAGAGAGGGGAAAATTATATATTATTTTATAAAAGATGAGGAAATCAAAGACTTTTTTAATCAACTAGGATAACAACTATTTTTACTACTTTACCATGATTATATATAGGACTTATCTATGAAATTTTTTGATGAAAATTACTCACAAGAAATACCTACTCGTATCAAATGTTTAAGAAAAAAGTATAATTTAAAGCAAAGCGACCTAGGTAATGCAGGTTAAGTTAGCCAAGTTGAAAAGGGAGGAATTTGAAAGGATTTGTATCTTTTATTTTTTGTTTCATTTATGCCCTATGCTACTGGAATAGTTAGTAGTCATTTCATGAATCATACGGCACAGCTCTTTTATGGACTGATCGTTATTGTTTCAACGGTAGCAAACTGGTTTTTACATAAAGTAATTGATAAACCCAATATAGATCAGAAAGAAATACTTGAAGCTACCGCACAATATAGGAAGTTATTGATACCTGACTTAATAATTAAAGGAGTGGGATTGATTCTATCCTTAATTCTCTATCCTCCGATTATGATGTATAGTGTTTTAATTGCGGCATTTTACATCATAACTTTAAAAACACTATCCGAAAAAAGAGTGAATAACTAAAAAACGGTGACCAAAGTTAGGTGTATTATTTTAATGCTTAGAGACCTAAACTATTCCCCTATTTTAAAAATATTGATTCAGATTTTATGAAATTAAAAAGTAGATATTGTTCAGAAAATCCTTGATATTACGCTGTTTTTAGTCCAACTGAAATCCATACTTTCCAAACCAGGTCTTAAGAAAGCTCGTAAAGCTAGCCAGTTCTCAAAACGTTAATTCGTTGCTGGAAAGCAGAATACAAACGAAAACACTTTGCAGTTTGCAAGGTGTTTTTTGTATAGATTTCTGAAAAGTGTTCAAAATCTTACTAGAGTTTTGTCTTCATCTTGAAATTCTTATAACAATGTGATATATTTATAACAGATAAGGTGTGATATATTTATAACATACTAAAAAGAGGTGACTAAAATGAAAATATCGAAGAACTTAAAGATAATTCTTTATATCTCTAGCGTGCTTATTGTTGTATGTTTAGTTTTATTGCTGGGGAATCACCTACCGATTCTAGCGAAAGGTGCTATTATGACGACGGCTTGGCTTCCTTCGTATTTGGTTTGTACGATGCTATCGGTCCTCTCAAAATCAACCTATCAAAAGAAAGAGAAAAAAATGTTTGGGATTACTGCAAAATTATATACAGTGCTTGTATTTCTCTCGTCCTCAATCTATACTATTGGAGTTTGGCTTCTAACTCCTGGTTCTTTGATTAAGAATATAATGTTAGGAATTGGATTAAGTGTTCAATTGTTATTAATGTTTTACTTCTTATTCAAGAGAATTAATGAAGAACCCGATGAACGATTTTATAGAAATATTGCAAAGTCCTCTTCCATTTTGTTTACAATAGCAATCTTTATATTATTGGGAATGGCAACCTTGATAGCTGTCTGTAAAGTTTTCGTTTTGAATGCTGGATTCCTTTATATTTTGGTGGCTTTTTTACTCTTATTATTTGCCATTACTTACTTTATCACTGAAAAAAGGGGATGAAATATGGCGAAAGAAAGTAAAATAAAGACTAACTTGAAAGAAGTAAGGGAAGCTTATGGTATGACTCAACAAGATTTAGCAGATCAAGTAGGAATACGGAGAGAAACGATTGTTCACTTGGAAATAACCGCTACAACCCTTCGTTGGAAATGGCTTTAAAAATAGCGCAAGTCTTTAATAAACAAGTGGAAGAACTATTTCGTCTGAAATAAGAGAAGTAAAACAATCGAATTGATTTGTGTATCAGTTTTTGGAAACTTGTTATTCTATGGCGAGGTAGTGGTAAAAGGGAGTATTTTCAAAGGAGTTTTTCGTAATAACATTTTAGTTGAAACGCTTTCAAAAAAATAAGATAATAGTTTATTTTTCAAGAATTTTAACCAATAATAGAACTTTTTAGGTGGAAATACTCTCAAAAATGCTAATATTTCTCTAATCTATTCAATTGTGAGGTCTTGCATATTATGTAGTTATCATACAAAAATGATAAAAGTGAATGAATACATTCATTTGGAGGATGATATTGTTCTGCACTTCAAATTTATTGAAATCAAGAGTTTTTTATCTTCAACAAAGATTATTTGAGGTTTTGAAATAAAAGTTATCATAATAAAGAATGTATATTTTACAAATTATGCTTTTATATATGGATGTTCTTTTGTATTTTAACTTAAGGTAAGCCATAACAAAATGCTCAAAATAACACTAAAATTAAAAATAGTTAATCATAACTATTGGTTAGTATGTTCTAAAAACCCATTATTTGTGCGAATTGTAGGATATATTAAAATTCAAAAAAATTTTTTAAAAAATGTTGACATATCTCTAAATAGTGTTATAATCAATGGGTATCGGGAATACCTGATAAAAAAATAAGTTGTTTATAGAGGAGAATTAATTATGAAAAAAGTATTGCTTACTTCAGCAGCAGTTCTTGCGCTTTTTGCGGCTGCAGCGCCAGCAGTTGCGGATATCAATGGTGGAGCTAACACTCCAGGAGCATATGACCAACCAACAACAGGTGGTGGTGTGAATGATGCCTACAACGCTCAAACAGAATTTGAAAATGCTCGTAAAGTAAATGAATACTTGGCAGGGCATCAAGAAGATATCGATGCTGAAGCAGCTCAAGATCCAGCAGTAGTTGCAGCTAAATCTGAATTTGATGCGGTTGAAGGCGGATCACACCTTTACACTGAAAAGAAAGAAGCTTATGAATCAGCTTTGAATACTGCTCGTAACAACGTTCGTAACCGTTACACTGAAGAACTTCAAAAGAAATGGAATACTGCTTCTAAAAAAGAAGGTAATTACTACATTTTGAATGAAACTCCAGAACAAAAGAACGCTCGTTATGAAGCGGAACATGGAGCTCAAGCAGAAGATAAAACTGCTCCATCACAAGAAGATGTGAAAAAAGCTCAAACTTCAGCAGAAAAAGCTAAAAAAGCAGAAGAAAAATCTAAAGCAGTTAAAGAAAACAAATCAGGTTCTAAAGCAGAAGCAAAAGCTCTTCCAAATACTGCGGCAGTAAAATAATTAGTGATTACTAGTTATTACCAAGAATATCACTGAAGTTAGGCTTCAGTGATATTTTATTATTAATAATAAAATGAAGAGAGAGTAGAGATTTATGAGTAAACGCAATAGTAGCACGAAGATCTTAAATAAAAAATCCTTAAGTATTTTGGCATCCATTCTTGTATTAGGATTAGTGATTATTGGTGGAGTCAAACTTTTTACAGGAAACAATGCTCATTCACTTGGGAATAAGGTTACTCAAGTCAGTGACTATAAACCTACCGATGATGAAAAGAAGTATCTCAAGTCGAAGTTTGATGGTCTTTCTGCAACTAATTCAGATACGATTGCTTATATCTATGCACCAGGCACTCAATTAGATGAGCCTGTTGTACAAACTAAAGATAATTCTACATATCTAGATAAAACTTTCGAAGGAGGTAATAAGCCTCTGTTTGGTACTGTATTCATGGATACAGACAATAAGAAAGATTTTAGTGACCGTTTGACTTGGCTTTTTGGTCACGCTAGAGGAAGTCAGGTAGAAGACCATCGTATGTTTAATGATGTTAACTACTACAGTGATCAGTCGTTTTTTGACAAACACAAGTATGTTGTTGTAGAAACCCCTCAAAGAAAGTATTATTATGAAGCTTTTGCGATGGTTATTGTTCCTGAGGATACAGCTTTCTACCGTACATCATTCAAAGATGATAAGGATTTTAAGGAACAATTAGATATTATCTATGATACGGCTGATGTTAAAAACAAGGATTTGAAGGTTAGTGCTTCAGATAAATACCTCGTTCTTTCGACTTGTCGTGAGGAAGATCCAACGATTCGTGCCAATCTCTACTTGCGTCAAATTCCAGACTCTGAGATGTCTGACTTTGTAGCTAAACATGGAAAAGATTTGGAATACACACCAACACGATAATCATTAACAGAACTCTACTTCTCGTGAAGTAGGGTTTTTATTTTATTTGAACAGAGCTACTGTATTTTTAAAGTTGTTATAAGGGTGAGATGTAACTGTTTGTTAATCTTTTTTATCATTAATGGATCAGTTTTTTTGGTACACTAGTAGTATGAAAAAGGAGAGTGTTATGAAACAGAGCCAAGCTAAAAAGCGTGATAATGCGATGACTAATAAGATTTTGATGGGGTTGATTGCTCTCGTCTTAGGTTTGCTTTTTCTTGAGATTTTAATTGTTCATAGTAAGAACGAACAGCAAAAGAATGCCTCGAACCAGGTACAGACAGCACGTATCATGGCTAATGGGGACTTGCTCTATCATGACGCTCTCTATATGAGTGCCTTGCAGGCGGATGGCAGCTATGATTTCACGGAGAATTTTACTTATGTGAAGCCGTGGTTAAAGCAGGCTGATTTGGTCTTGGGTGATTTCGAGGGAACGGTTAATCCTGATTATCCTTTGTCAGGCTATCCTCTGTTTAATGCTCCTCAATCAGTGACAGCAGCTATTAAGGATGCTGGTTATGATGTTATGGATTTGGCCCATAATCATATCTTGGATTCTGGTTTAGAGGGAGCTTTTACAACTGCTGATGCTTTTAAAAAAGTGGGAATTGATCCTATTGGTGTTTACGAAAAGCCGGTGCGAGACAAGGCGCCACTTCTCATCAAGAATGTTAATGGTATCAAAGTTGCAATACTTTCCTATGCTTATGGTTACAATGGCCTAGAGTCGAACTTGACGGATAAAGAGGTTGCAGACCACTTATCGAATTTGGATGAAAAACGTATGAAATCCGAGATTCAGCGTGCCGAAAAAGAAGCGGATATCACGGTTATCATGCCTCAGATGGGTGTTGAATATCGTTTGGAACCGACAGATGAACAGGTTAAACTCTATCATAAGATGATTGATTGGGGTGCTGATATTATCTTTGGAGGTCATCCTCATGTGGTAGAACCTTCTGAGGTGGTTAAAAAGGATGGACAGCAAAAACTTATTATTTACTCAATGGGGAATTTCATCTCAAACCAGCGCATAGAGACCATGGATGGTGTGGATAGCGCAGAGTGGACAGAGAGGGGTGTCTTAATGGATGTCACCTTTGAGAAAAAGAATGGTCAAACCACGATTAAGACTGCTCAAGCACATCCGACTTGGGTTAACCGTACACCTAAAGGAACAACTTCGCCAGAGGGATATCCTTTGTATACTTACCAAACTTATATTTTAGAGGATTTCATTAAAGGTGGTAAATATAGAAATAAACTAGATGAAGAGACCAAAGAGCGTATAGATACTGCTTATAAAGAAATGAATGCCCATGTTAATTTAAAATGGAAATAAAGCTAAGATATCGCCTGGATTTGGCGATATTTTTTGTTTATCGACAAGTTACCCACAGACTTATCCACAGGTGTGGAAAAGTCTGTTGATAGTGTTGAATCTTGATTTTTCAGGGTTTTATAAGAGAGATATTATTTAGGTTGTGAACAAGTTTATCCACAAGTAGTTGAGTCAAAGAGAGGATGTTCTCATAAACGATATTGGTTAAATTTCTCGGAAATATTCGTTTTTTCAAGAAAAAAGATGCAAATTTCATAAAAAATAGCATTTTTAATCAAAATATGCTAAAATTATACAAAATAAAATGATGGAGGCTTCTCATGAAAGCGATTATTACAGTTGTAGGTAAGGACAAATCAGGTATTGTTGCGGGTGTTGCGACTAAGGTGGCAGAACTTGGCTTGAATATTGATGATATTTCTCAAACAGTTCTTGATGAATTCTTTACCATGATGGCGGTTGTATCATCGGAAGACAAACAAGATTTTACACACCTACGTGCTGAATTGGAAGCCTTTGGTGAGTCATTGAACGTTAAAATCAACATCCAAAGTTCAGCAATTTTTGATGCTATGCACAACTTGTAAGATAGGAGTAGCTTAAAATGGATATTAAACAGGTCACAGAAACCATTGCCATGATTGAGGAGCAGAACTTTGATGTTCGTACCATTACCATGGGGATTTCACTCCTAGACTGTATCGATTCAGATATCGATAAGGCGGCGGAAAAAGTCTATAACAAGATTGTATCTAAGGCTAAGAATTTGGTAGCTGTTGGTGACGAGATTGCGGCTGAACTTGGTATTCCGATTGTTAATAAACGTGTGTCTGTTACTCCGATCTCAATCATCGGTGCGGCAACAGATGCAACAGACTATGTACCTTTTGCGAAGGCGTTAGACCGAGCAGCTAAGGAAATCGGTGTTAACTTTATTGGTGGTTTCTCTGCACTCGTTCAAAAGGGCTACCAAAAAGGTGATGAGATTCTTATTAATTCTATTCCACGTGCGCTTGCAGAGACTGATTTTGTCTGCTCATCTGTCAACATTGGTTCAACAAAGACTGGTATTAACATGACAGCGGTACGTGACATGGGACGTATCATCAAAGAGGCTTCTGAGGCAGATCCAATGGGCCCAGGTAAATTGGTGGTCTTTGCTAATGCGGTTGAAGATAATCCATTTATGGCAGGTGCCTTCCACGGTGTTGGTGAGGCTGATGTTGTAATCAATGTTGGGGTTTCAGGTCCTGGTGTTGTGCAACGTGCAGTTGAGAAAGTTCCAGGCGAAAGTTTCGATGTTCTAGCTGAAACAGTTAAGAAGACCGCCTTCAAAATCACACGTGTTGGTCAGTTGGTTGGTCAAATGGCCAGCGAACGCCTTGGTGTCGAGTTCGGTATTGTAGATTTGTCTCTTGCGCCAACACCAGCAGTTGGTGATTCAGTAGCCCGTGTACTTGAAGCGATGGGTCTTGAAGTTGTTGGTACGCATGGTACTACTGCAGCTCTAGCCCTTCTTAACGACCAAGTTAAAAAAGGTGGTATCATGGCATGTAACCAAGTTGGTGGTTTGTCAGGTGCCTTTATTCCAGTTTCTGAAGATGAAGGTATGATTGCGGCGGTTCAATCTGGTCATATCAACCTTGAAAAATTGGAAGCCATGACAGCTATCTGTTCTGTTGGTCTAGACATGATTGCTATTCCTGCTGATACGCCAGATACAACAATCGCGGCCATGATTGCTGATGAAGCGGCAATCGGTGTCATTAACCAGAAAACAACAGCTGTTCGTATCATTCCTTATGGTAAGGAAGGTGATATGTTGGAACTTGGAGGTCTTCTTGGTTATGCACCAGTAATGAAGGTAAACAAAGCTTCATCGGCTGACTTCATTGCGCGTGGTGGTCAAATCCCAGCTCCTGTTCACAGCTTTAAAAACTAAGCGGATGATAAATGCTTTGCCAATTGGTAAGGCATTTTCTGATGGTCTCGCTGGCTAGATAGTCGAGGGGATTTGTGCTATAATGAATTCAAAAATGACGGAAAGAAGGGGCGCTATGAGTAAGGTTAAGTTGTATATTGCGAGACACGGCAAAACGATGTTTAACACCATTGGTCGTGCACAAGGTTGGTCTGATAGCCCTTTGACCCCGTTCGGTGAGGAAGGTATTCGTGAATTGGGAGTAGGTCTGAAAGCAGCAGGTATTCCTTTCAAGGCCGCATATTCTAGTGATTCAGGTCGAACGATTCAAACCATGGATATCATTTTACGTGAGACGGGTTTGGAAACTATTCCTTATAAACGTGACAAACGTATTCGTGAGTGGTGTTTTGGTAGTTTAGATGGTGGCTATGACGGTGAACTTTTCTACGGTGTGCTACCGAGAACAGATGCTTTTCAAGGTAAGGATTTGCATGAGGTAACTTATCCTGAGCTTGCACAAGGTATTCTTGATGTGGATACGGCTGGTTGGGCAGAGCCTTGGGAAGTGCTCAGAAAACGTATTTTAGAGGGGTTCACAGCTATTGCAGAAGATCTTGAGAGGTCTGGTGGCGGTAATGCTATCGTCGTTAGTCACGGTATGACCATTGCAACCTTTGCTTGGTTAATTGATCCTTCTGTCGAGCATCCTTCATTGGACAACGGTTCGGTTACTGTTGTTGCTTATGAAAATGGTAAATTTACATTAGAAGCACTTGGCGATATGACCTATCGTCAGGTTGGGCGAGAGATAATAGAAAAAGAAAATGGTAAAAAATAACTATCCAAGTCGCCGTCAGGCGAAAAAGCAAACCAACTGGTTTTTGGTTATCAGTAGTGTCTTGATTGCGATGCTTTTGATTGCAGCAGGACTTTATTCAGTATTTGGTGTCAGTCGTACAGTCCAACAAGCCAATGGATCGTCAGTAACAAAAAGTAGTAAACAAGCCACCGATGCGACTCGAAGCAAGGATACAAAGGGACTACCTGATGTATCGCCTAAAGACTGGGAATTGCTTTTGGTAAATCGTGATAATAAGTCTAAAGAACTTAACCCTGAGATTGCTGACGTTGATGGTGTTTCTGTAGATGCAAGAATTGCTAAGAATGTGAAGCAGTTTTTAGCAGCTGCTCAAGAAATTGATCCAAGTTATCACTTGATATCAGGTTATCGTAGTGTTGCTTATCAGACAGAACTTTATAACAGTTATGTTCAGCAGGAAATGGCTGCTGACCCAAGTTTGACGGAGTCTCAGGCGGAGAAAAAGGTTCAAACCTATTCACAACCACCAGGAGCGAGTGAACACCAGACAGGTCTTGCGATTGATATGAGTACTGTGGATAGCTTAAATGAAGCAGATCCAGATACAGTAGCTAAAGTCAAAGAATTGGCGCCGAAATATGGCTTTGTTCTTCGTTTTCCAGATGGTAAAACATCGTCAACGGGTGTAGGCTACGAGGATTGGCATTTCCGCTATGTTGGTAAAGAGTCAGCAGAGTATATGACTGAACATAATCTTTCTTTGGAGGAATATTTGGCATTATTAAAGGAGAAAGCTAAGTGAGACGACGTTTTAAACTAAAAGCCTTCATTACCTTAGTTGTTGTTTTCGCTTTAGGTATTCTCTTACCTTTGATTCTTCATGCCTCTACAGATGATAATGCTCGTTCGGTAAAGGTTGCTTACACACAGCAAGAATTTATTGAGACCTTAGCTCCAACAGCTCAAAAGATGTCTAAAAACTATGGTGTACCTGCGTCTATTCTCCTTAGTCAAGCTGCATATGAGTCGAATTATGGTAGCAGTCTTTTATCTGTTAAATACCATAACATCTACAGTCTCCCTGCTCAGCCAGGTCAAGAACGTATTCGTTTAAAGGATAGTATCTACAGTAAAGGGAAATGGCAATATCAAAAGGTGGATTTTGCAGTTTTTAAGGATTGGTCAAGTTCTATGATGACTTATTTAGAAGAACTTCGCCAAGGAACGTGGGGCGAGTCGACCTATAAAGAGGTGGCAGGAACGACTAGTTATAAAGTTGCGGCAGAAAAACTACAAGCTGCGGGATTTAGCAGTGATCCAGATTATGCCAAACACCTCATATCTATTATTGAGACCTATCATTTGTCAAAATATGATTGATAAGATTAGAGTGCCTCTGAGGTGCTCTTTTTTTGCTTTTCTAGGTCTTAAGATGTATTTTTAGCACTCTTACAAAAAGAGTGCTAATTTTTTGGTTTTTTGGGTTGACATGTTCAAGTTTAGGTGTATAATAGAATCATAAGTTAGCAGTCGATGTGCCAGAGTGCTAATAAATAGAAATGAGGTGACATCGTGATTACGCAAAGGCAAAACACTATTTTGAATTTGATAGTTGAGATGTTCACTCGTACACATGAACCGGTTGGTTCTAAAGCATTACAAGAATCAATTGATTCGAGTTCAGCGACCATTCGTAATGACATGGCCAAGCTTGAAAAGATGGGCTATCTTGAAAAAGCTCATACTTCTAGTGGGCGTATGCCAAGCCGAGCAGGTTTCCAGTATTTCGTCGCTAATTCTTTGAATCTTGATACGATTGATGAACAAGATGTTTATCAAGTGGTCAAGGCCTTTGATTTTGAAGCCTTTAAACTTGAAGATATTTTGGATGCAGCGGCGAAGCTGCTGGCAGAAATGACAGGATGTACAGCAGTGATTCAAGATGTGGAGCCGACACGACAACGTCTGACTGGGTTTGACATTGTTCATCTATCCAATCACGACGCTTTAGCGGTTCTTACTCTAGATGAATCTAAGCCTGTGACAGTTCAGTTTGCTATTCCAAAAAATTTCTTGTCTAGTGATTTGGAAATTCTTCATAAGCTTGTTCAAGAACGTTTTTTAGGAAACACTGTCTTAGAGATCCATTACCGATTGAGAACTGAGATTCCTCAGATTGTGCAAAAGTATTTCAAGATAACAGATAATGTTCTTGATTTGTTTGATTATATCTTTTCACAACTTTTTAAGGAATTGATTTTCATCGAAGGTAAGGTTGCATCACTGACTTATGCCGACTTAAAAACCTATCAATTTTTGGACAATCCACAACATGTGGCACTTGAGCTTCGATCAGCTATCTCCGATGATGAAGTGACCAAGATTTCGGTTGCAGAATCAACTGAAGAAGCGCTTAAAAATGTCACAGTTATGAGTCATAAATTCCTGATTCCTTATCGTGGGATGGCACTCATGCATGTGATTGGCCCAGTTGAAATGGATTATCGTCGCATGGTTAGTTTGGTCAATGTTATTAGTAGAGTTTTGGTTATGAAGTTGACGGATTATTACCGTTACCTCAATAGTAACCATTATGAAGTTAGCTAAGATATAACATTTAAAAAGTATAGAAAGAGGTGTATGCCTTGACTGAAGATATTAAAAAAGAAGAAGTGAAAGAAGAGGAAGCTACGGAGACAACTGAAGAAGTTGTAGAGGAAGTAAGCGAACCTTCTGAACTTGAAGAAGCCCAAGCGCGTGCCGAAGAATTTGAAAACAAATACCTTCGTGCCCATGCAGAAATGCAAAACATTCAGCGACGTGCAAATGAAGAACGTCAACAATTGCAAAAGTATCGTAGCCAAGATTTGGCAAAAGCGATTTTGCCATCACTTGATAACCTTGAACGTGCTCTTGCCGTTGAGGGCTTGACTGATGATGTCAAAAAAGGTTTGGAAATGGTGCAAGAAAGTTTAGTGCATGCTCTTAAAGAGGAAGGAATTGAAGAAATTCCAGCTGATGGTGATTTCGATCATAACTTCCACATGGCAATTCAAACAATGCCTGCAGATGATGAACATCCAGCAGACACGATTGCACAAGTTTTCCAAAAAGGGTATAAACTCCACGAACGCGTCTTACGCCCAGCTATGGTAGTTGTATATAATTAATTGAAAACTTGTCCGAAATGACAGAAAACTATGAATGAAAGATAAAAAAAGCAAAATAGAAATTAAAGTAAAAAGGGGAAAACATATGTCTAAAATCATTGGTATTGACTTAGGTACAACAAACTCAGCAGTAGCAGTTCTTGAAGGAACTGAATCAAAAATTATCGCAAACCCAGAAGGTAACCGCACAACTCCATCTGTTGTGTCATTCAAAAACGGTGAAATCATCGTTGGTGACGCTGCAAAACGTCAAGCAGTAACAAACCCAGATACAATCATCTCTATCAAATCTAAGATGGGTACTTCTGAAAAAGTTTCTGCAAACGGTAAAGAATACACACCACAAGAGATTTCAGCTATGATTCTTCAATACTTGAAAGGTTATGCTGAAGATTACCTTGGTGAAAAAGTAACTAAAGCAGTTATCACAGTTCCAGCTTACTTCAATGATGCACAACGTCAAGCAACAAAAGACGCTGGTAAAATCGCTGGTCTTGAAGTAGAACGTATCGTCAACGAACCAACAGCAGCAGCTCTTGCTTACGGTTTGGATAAGACTGATAAAGAAGAAAAAATCTTGGTATTCGACCTTGGTGGGGGTACATTCGACGTATCTATCCTTGAACTTGGTGACGGTGTCTTTGACGTGTTGGCAACTGCAGGGGATAACAAACTCGGTGGTGATGACTTTGACCAAAAAATCATCGACCACGTGGTTGAAGAATTCAAGAAAGAAAATGGAATCGACTTGTCAACAGACAAGATGGCTCTTCAACGCTTGAAAGATGCAGCTGAAAGCTAAGAAAGACCTTTCTGGTGTTACTTCAACACAAATCAGCTTGCCATTCATCACTGCTGGTGAGGCTGGACCTCTTCACTTGGAAATGACATTGACTCGTGCGAAATTCGATGATTTGACTCGTGACCTTGTAGAACGTACGAAAACTCCAGTTCGTCAAGCCCTTTCAGATGCAGGTTTGAGCTTGTCAGATATTGACGAAGTTATCCTTGTCGGTGGTTCAACTCGTATCCCTGCCGTTGTAGAAGCTGTTAAAGCTGAAACTGGTAAAGAACCAAACAAATCAGTTAACCCTGATGAAGTAGTTGCCATGGGTGCTGCTATCCAAGGTGGTGTTATTACTGGTGATGTCAAAGACGTTGTCCTTCTTGACGTAACTCCATTGTCACTTGGTATCGAAACAATGGGTGGAGTGTTCACAAAACTTATTGACCGCAACACTACTATTCCAACATCTAAATCACAAGTCTTCTCAACTGCAGCAGATAACCAACCAGCCGTTGATATCCACGTTCTTCAAGGGGAACGTCCAATGGCAGCGGATAACAAGACTCTTGGACGCTTCCAATTGACTGATATCCCAGCTGCACCTCGTGGTATCCCACAAATCGAAGTTACTTTCGATATTGATAAGAACGGTATCGTATCTGTTAAAGCTAAAGACCTTGGAACTCAAAAAGAACAAACAATTGTCATCCAATCTAACTCTGGTTTGACAGACGAAGAAATTGAAAAGATGATGAAAGATGCTGAAGCAAATGCTGAAGCAGATGCAAAACGTAAAGAAGAAGTAGATCTTCGTAACGAAGTTGACCAAGCTATCTTTGCGACTGAAAAAACAATCAAAGAAACAGAAGGTAAAGGCTTCGACACAGAACGTGATGCTGCTCAATCAGCTCTTGATGACCTTAAGAAAGCTCAAGAATCAGGCAATCTTGATGACATGAAGGCTAAATTGGAAGCTCTTAACGAAAAAGCTCAAGCTCTTGCAGTTAAACTTTACGAACAAGCTGCAGCAGCACAACAAGCTCAAGCAGGAGCAGAAGGTGCACAAACAGCAGACAACTCAGGCGACGATGTTGTAGACGGAGAGTTTACTGAAAAGTAAGATGCAAAGTCCGTTAAAGCCTCACAGTGAAAATAGGAAATCTGACGCAGAAACTCTAGTTTCTAGGAAGATTTGTCTTTTTCACCAAGAGGTTAGGGCGTGCTCAATTTAGTCAGATGTTGAGGCGTTAAGAAAACGAAAGAAAAATAGAAAGCCATCGCCTTGTGCGATGCACAAAAGATGGCTTATCTTTTTTCCGAAGTTTTTAGCCGAAACTCAATTGAGCCTTACTAGTTCTAAAATAAAGTATAATCTACTTTATTATAAAACGTCATAAGTATAGTAAGAAATCCAGAGGTTGCAACCCAGCCTCTGTTTTTGGATGAAGCATAGATTATTAATAAAGAAAAGGCCAAGTTTAATGAAAATAGTGGTAGAGAGCTTGAAAGAATTTATACAAAGATATTGGGGGCTTATTATATGTGAAATTCTCATAGTAATTATTTATGTCTGCTTTTATACTTGTAGTAGGGATAGCAACTTTGAAATAATCATATCTCCAGAAATTTTGGCTACGTTACTTGTCGGTATAGCTGCTATATATTCTTGGTTTGTAAATCGATATGATAGGGAGTACGAAAAGAATCTTCAAATGTTGAAAGATATTGATGAAATCAATGCTTACTATGATGGGAAGGGAGTTTATTCAGTTAAAGAAGCGTGTTTCGAACATATTAATAAGCTAGAAAAAAATACAGCTTATGAAGATACTTTTTTAAAAACATACTTGAATTATATTAGTGAGAAAATAGAGAATGTTGATGTAAAGTTACCTGGAGTAGAAGAGTTGAAGCGAAAATATGCAATACATAATCAAATAGACTCTAAATATGTAAAGTATAGTAAGAATTATGTAGAAATTGCTGAAAACAATGGAGTTAGCTGGGCGACATGGTATTCTCTAAGTGAAACTTTTTTTAAAGAAATTAAGGATGAACAAAGAGTGATTTTCCTAACGATAGTTGATCAAAAAGAAGTAGCTTTTGAAACTACTGGAAAAAAACTTTGCGAATTAAAAGAGAAAGTCAAGACAAGAAATAGTAAGCGTTACAACAAAGTATATGATTTTTATATCGCTAAAAACGAAAAAGGTTGTTACTTTGAAATTGAGAAAAAATTAGAATTAGAAAAGTATAATTTTAAGGACATTAATTAATCAAAAGAACTGAACCTGTCTAAAATTAAGGGTTCATTTCATAACAATAACAGAAAGGAACAAGGGTGTTCGCTCTTGGTATCTTGTATGAACAATACTGAATTTTATGATCGTCTTGGGGTATCTAAGGATGCCTCTCAAGACGAAATTAAACGTGCCTATCGTAAGATGTCTAAGAAATACCACCCAGACATTAATAAAGAACCAGGTGCGGAAGAAAAATATAAAGAGGTCCAAGAGGCCTACGAAACTTTAAGTGACGACCAAAAACGTGCAGCCTATGACCAATACGGACCAGATGGTGCGAATGGTTTTGGTGGTCAAGGAGGCTTTGGTGGCTTCGATGGTGGTGCAGGTTTTGGTGGCTTTGAGGATATCTTCTCTAGCTTCTTTGGTGGTGGTGCTACTCGTAACCCAAATGCTCCACGTCAAGGTGATGATCTTCAGTACCGTGTCAACCTAAGCTTCGAAGAGGCGATTTTTGGTGCCGAAAAAGAAGTTCACTACAATCGTGAAGCAACATGTAAGACATGTTCAGGATCTGGTGCAAAACCTGGAACTAGCCCTGTAACTTGTGGTCGCTGTCATGGTCAAGGGGTTATCAATGTCGATACGCAAACGCCACTTGGTATGATGCGTCGTCAAGTAACCTGTGATGTCTGTCATGGAACAGGTCAAGAAATTAAAGAGCCATGTCAAACTTGTCACGGAACAGGACATGAAAAACAAAGCCACAAAGTATCTGTCAAGATTCCAGCAGGTGTTGAAACAGGTCAACAAATCCGTCTTGCAGGTCAAGGTGAAGCTGGTTTCAATGGTGGTCCTTATGGAGACCTCTTTGTAATCATCAATGTTAATCCAAGCGATAAGTTTACTCGTGATGGATCAACAATTTACTATACACTTAACATTTCTTTTGTCCAAGCCGCTCTTGGTGATACTGTCGAAGTACCAACAGTTCACGGAAACGTTGAGATGACTATTCCAGCAGGAACTCAAACAGGCAAAACTTTCCGTCTAAAAGGAAAGGGTGCTCCACGTCTTCGTGGAGGTTCACAAGGAGACCAACACGTTACAGTTAAGATTGTAACTCCTACGAAGCTAAACGATGCTCAAAAAGAAGCTCTCCTTGCATTCGCCAAGGCAAGTGGAGATGAAAAAATCGCACCACAGAAAAAAGGTTTCTTCAATAAAGTAAAGGATGCCTTAGAAGATTTATAAAGGAAGGACGCTGAAAGCGTCTTTTTCTTTATGTCAAAGCTGTATGGGGTCAGTTGACAATCGACCTACTTTTTATCCTTGAAAAAATCTGATATGATAATTTTATGGTTAGATACAAAGCGACAATTTCCTATGATGGTACACTTTTCTCAGGTTTTCAAAGACAACCAAATGCACGTTCTATTCAAGAAGAACTTGAAAAGACTCTCTTACGGTTAAATAGCGGAACACCTGTCACCGTTCATGGAGCGGGTCGTACAGATGCAGGTGTTCATGCCTATGGACAAGTTATACACTTCGATTTGCCCCAGGAGCGGGATCCAGAGAAGTTACGTTTTGGTTTGGATACGCAATGTCCAGATGATATTGATGTTGTTAGTATCGAACTCGTATCAGAAGAATTTCATGCACGATACAATAAACACAGTAAAACTTATGAGTTCTTAGTAGATGCAGGGCGACCTAAGAACCCTATGATGCGTAATTATGCGACCCACTATCCCTACCCTCTAAGTTTAGCACCTATGCAGGAGGCTGCTAAGGATTTGGTCGGCACACATGATTTTACAGGCTTCACAGCTTCAGGAACTTCTGTAGAAAATAAAGTACGCACAATTACACAAGCTAGTGTATCTATCGATGAGAAAACTGGATTTTATATCTTTACTTTTTCTGGGAATGGTTTTCTCTATAAGCAAGTTAGAAATATGGTCGGCACCTTGTTGAAGATTGGCAATGGTCGCATGCCTGTTTCGCAAGTTAAGACAGTGTTGGAAAGTCGTGATCGTAATCTCGCAGGACCAACAGCAGCAGGAAATGGATTATATTTGAAGGAGATAAGATATGAGTGATGAATTGATTTTAGCGATTTCGGGGAATGATATTTTTAGTGGTGGCGGACTTCATGCAGACTTAGCGACGTTTACCACTAATAAACAACATGGATTTGTGGCTCTTACCTGTCTGACAGCTATGACTGAGAATGGTTTTGAGGTTATTCCGGTTGATACTAATGTTTTTAAACAACAACTTGACTCACTAAAAGATATCCCATTCTCAGCAATTAAAATTGGTTTGTTGCCTAACGTTGAAATCGCGGAATTAACGTTGGATTTTGTTAAAAAACATTCTGATATTCCAATTGTCTTGGATCCTGTTTTAGTATGTAAGGAGACTCATGACGTTGAAGTTTCTCAACTACGTGATGAATTGGTTAAATTTTTCCCTTATACCACGGTTATCACTCCGAACTTACCTGAAGTCGAACTGCTTATAGATAGAAAGGTTAAGACTCTTGATGATATGAAGCATGCGGCTAGCTATCTCAATGAATTAGGTGCTAAGACTGTCGTTGTCAAAGGTGGAAATCGCTTGGATGGTAATAAAGCGATAGATGTCTTTTATGATGGAACAGATTACAAATTGTTTGAAGAAGCTGTGCTAGACAAAAACAATACAGGTGCAGGATGTACATTTGCTTCAAGTATAGCTAGTGAATTAGTTAAAGGATGTTCAGAAACTGAAGCTGTGGCAAATGCTAAAGCATTTGTTTATGAATCAATTAAACAATCAAATGAATTTGGAGTAGTTCAATATGCAAAATAAGAAAACAAAAGAGCTAACATTATTAGCTATCTTAACAGCTTTATCAGTGACCTTTGGATTCGTAGCTAAAATTCCGACTCCAACAGGGCTTTTAACTTTGGTAGATGCAGGAATCTACTTCACAGCCTTCTATCTTGGCAAGAAAGAAGGGGCAATTGTGGGAGGACTATCTGCATTTTTGATAGATTTGCTATCATCTGCTCCGCAATGGATGTTTATCAGTTTGTTAATCCATGGTGCACAAGGTTATTTTGCTGGATTTAAGGGTAACTATCGTATCCTAGGTCTTCTGATTGCTACAATTGTGATGGTGGGTGGCTATGCACTTGCTTCAGTATTTATGTATGGAACAGGAGCTTCAATCGCAGAAGTTATTCCTAATTTCTGCCAAAATGCTTTTGGCCTAGTCGTTGGATGGGTATTGTATCAAGGATTCAAAAAGGTTCAATCTAAAAAAGGTTAATAGTTTTACTAAAACCCTATTGACAAGTATTGATTTGGGTGTTAAGATATAAAAGTTGTCTTAACTGACTTGCCACAAACTTGAAAAGGTTCCAAAACTTTAAAAAAGTTATTGACAAGACAGGTCAGAGATGATATTATAAATAAGCTGTTTCGCGAGAGACAGCGGACACGAGAAGTGAAAAAACTTCAAAAAAAGTGTTGACAAGGCATTCTAGATTTGCTAGAATATAGAAGTTGTCTTAAGAGAGACAAAGACCTTTGAGAACTGAATAAGAAACCAAGTGCAGGGTTATAGAAGAAATTATAACCTGTCAATTTACAAGAATAAATCGTCAGACGACGGTAATGAGTTAACGCTCGAACAATTATTAAATTTTTTAATGAGAGTTTGATCCTGGCTCAGGACGAACGCTGGCGGCGTGCCTAATACATGCAAGTAGAACGCTGAAGAGAGGAGCTTGCTCTTCTTGGATGAGTTGCGAACGGGTGAGTAACGCGTAGGTAACCTGCCTTGTAGCGGGGGATAACTATTGGAAACGATAGCTAATACCGCATAACAATGGGTGACTCATGTCATTTATTTGAAAGGGGCAAATGCTCCACTACAAGATGGACCTGCGTTGTATTAGCTAGTAGGTGAGGTAACGGCTCACCTAGGCGACGATACATAGCCGACCTGAGAGGGTGATCGGCCACACTGGGACTGAGACACGGCCCAGACTCCTACGGGAGGCAGCAGTAGGGAATCTTCGGCAATGGGGGCAACCCTGACCGAGCAACGCCGCGTGAGTGAAGAAGGTTTTCGGATCGTAAAGCTCTGTTGTAAGTCAAGAACGAGTGTGAGAGTGGAAAGTTCACACTGTGACGGTAGCTTACCAGAAAGGGACGGCTAACTACGTGCCAGCAGCCGCGGTAATACGTAGGTCCCGAGCGTTGTCCGGATTTATTGGGCGTAAAGCGAGCGCAGGCGGTTTGATAAGTCTGAAGTTAAAGGCTGTGGCTCAACCATAGTTCGCTTTGGAAACTGTCAAACTTGAGTGCAGAAGGGGAGAGTGGAATTCCATGTGTAGCGGTGAAATGCGTAGATATATGGAGGAACACCGGTGGCGAAAGCGGCTCTCTGGTCTGTAACTGACGCTGAGGCTCGAAAGCGTGGGGAGCGAACAGGATTAGATACCCTGGTAGTCCACGCCGTAAACGATGAGTGCTAGGTGTTGGATCCTTTCCGGGATTCAGTGCCGCAGCTAACGCATTAAGCACTCCGCCTGGGGAGTACGACCGCAAGGTTGAAACTCAAAGGAATTGACGGGGGCCCGCACAAGCGGTGGAGCATGTGGTTTAATTCGAAGCAACGCGAAGAACCTTACCAGGTCTTGACATCCCGATGCTATTTCTAGAGATAGAAAGTTACTTCGGTACATCGGTGACAGGTGGTGCATGGTTGTCGTCAGCTCGTGTCGTGAGATGTTGGGTTAAGTCCCGCAACGAGCGCAACCCCTATTGTTAGTTGCCATCATTCAGTTGGGCACTCTAGCGAGACTGCCGGTAATAAACCGGAGGAAGGTGGGGATGACGTCAAATCATCATGCCCCTTATGACCTGGGCTACACACGTGCTACAATGGTTGGTACAACGAGTTGCGAGTCGGTGACGGCAAGCTAATCTCTTAAAGCCAATCTCAGTTCGGATTGTAGGCTGCAACTCGCCTACATGAAGTCGGAATCGCTAGTAATCGCGGATCAGCACGCCGCGGTGAATACGTTCCCGGGCCTTGTACACACCGCCCGTCACACCACGAGAGTTTGTAACACCCGAAGTCGGTGAGGTAACCTTTTGGAGCCAGCCGCCTAAGGTGGGATAGATGATTGGGGTGAAGTCGTAACAAGGTAGCCGTATCGGAAGGTGCGGCTGGATCACCTCCTTTCTAAGGAAAAACGGAATGTACTTGAGTTTCTTATTTAGTTTTGAGAGGTCTTGTGGGGCCTTAGCTCAGCTGGGAGAGCGCCTGCTTTGCACGCAGGAGGTCAGCGGTTCGATCCCGCTAGGCTCCATTGAATCGAAAGATTCAAGTATTGTCCATTGAAAAATTGAATATCTATATCAAATTCCATATGTAATTAAATTACATATAGATAGTAACAAGAAAAATAAACCGAAACGCTGTGAATATTTAATGAGTTAGGTCGAAAGACCAAAATAAGGTTAAGTTAATAAGGGCGCACGGTGGATGCCTTGGCACTAGAAGCCGATGAAGGACGTGACTAACGACGAAATGCTTTGGGGAGCTGTAAGTGAGCAATGATCCAGAGATGTCCGAATGGGGGAACCCGGCAGGTAATGCCTGTCACTCATTACTGTTAAGGTAATGTAGAGGAAGACGCAGTGAACTGAAACATCTAAGTAGCTGCAGGAAGAGAAAGCAAAAAGCGATTGCCTTAGTAGCGGCGAGCGAAACGGCAAGAGGGCAAACCGAAGAGTTTACTCTTCGGGGTTGTAGGACTGCAACGTGGACTTAAAGATTATAGAAGAACTACCTGGGAAGGTAGGCCAAAGAGAGTAATAGCCCTCGTATTCGAAATAGTCTTTATACCTAGCAGTATCCTGAGTACGGCGAGACACGAGAAATCTCGTCGGAATCTGGGAGGACCATCTCCCAACCCTAAATACTCTCTAGTGACCGATAGTGAACCAGTACCGTGAGGGAAAGGTGAAAAGCACCCCGGGAGGGAGTGAAATAGAACCTGAAACCGTGTGCCTACAACAAGTTCGAGCCCGTTAATGGGTGAGAGCGTGCCTTTTGTAGAATGAACCGGCGAGTTACGATATGATGCGAGGTTAAGTTGAAGAGACGGAGCCGTAGGGAAACCGAGTCTTAATAGGGCGCATTAGTATCATGTCGTAGACCCGAAACCATGTGACCTACCCATGAGCAGGTTGAAGGTGAGGTAAAACTCACTGGAGGACCGAACCAGGGCACGTTGAAAAGTGCTTGGATGACTTGTGGGTAGCGGAGAAATTCCAAACGAACTTGGAGATAGCTGGTTCTCTCCGAAATAGCTTTAGGGCTAGCGTCGATGTTAAGTCTCTTGGAGGTAGAGCACTGTTTGGGTGAGGGGTCCATCCCGGATTACCAATCTCAGATAAACTCCGAATGCCAACGAGATATAATCGGCAGTCAGACTGCGAGTGCTAAGATCCGTAGTCGAAAGGGAAACAGCCCAGACCACCAGCTAAGGTCCCAAAATATATGTTAAGTGGAAAAGGATGTGGGGTTGCACAGACAACTAGGATGTTAGCTTAGAAGCAGCTATTCATTCAAAGAGTGCGTAATAGCTCACTAGTCGAGTGACCCTGCGCCGAAAATGTACCGGGGCTAAAACATATTACCGAAGCTGTGGATACCTTTATAGGTATGGTAGGAGAGCGTTCTATGTGCGAAGAAGGTGTACCGTGAGGAGTGCTGGAGCGCATAGAAGTGAGAATGCCGGTATGAGTAGCGAAAGACAGGTGAGAATCCTGTCCACCGTAAGACTAAGGTTTCCAGGGGAAGGCTCGTCCGCCCTGGGTTAGTCGGGACCTAAGGAGAGACCGAAAGGTGTATCCGATGGACAACAGGTTGATATTCCTGTACTAGAGTATATAGTGATGGAGGGACGCAGTAGGCTAACTAAACCAGACGATTGGAAGTGTCTGGCCAAGCAGTGAGGTGTGATATGAGTCAAATGCTTATATCTATAACATTGAGCTGTGATGGGGAGCGAAGTTTAGTAGCGAAGTTAGTGATGTCACACTGCCGAGAAAAACTTCTAGCGTTAATTATACTCTACCCGTACCGCAAACCGACACAGGTAGTCGAGGCGAGTAGCCTCAGGTGAGCGAGAGAACTCTCGTTAAGGAACTCGGCAAAATGGCCCCGTAACTTCGGGAGAAGGGGCGCTGACTTATGGTCAGCCGCAGTGAATAGGCCCAAGCAACTGTTTATCAAAAACACAGCTCTCTGCTAAATCGTAAGATGATGTATAGGGGGTGACGCCTGCCCGGTGCTGGAAGGTTAAGAGGAGTGCTTAGCAATAGCGAAGGTATGAATTGAAGCCCCAGTAAACGGCGGCCGTAACTATAACGGTCCTAAGGTAGCGAAATTCCTTGTCGGGTAAGTTCCGACCCGCACGAAAGGCGTAATGATTTGGGCACTGTCTCAACGAGAGACTCGGTGAAATTTTAGTACCTGTGAAGATGCAGGTTACCCGCGACAGGACGGAAGACCCCATGGAGCTTTACTGCAGTTTGATATTGAGTATCTGTACCACATGTACAGGATAGGTAGGAGCCTATGACCTCGGGACGCCAGTTTCGAGTGAGGCGTTGTTGGGATACTACCCTTGTGTTATGGCTACTCTAACCCAGATAGGTTATCCCTATCGGAGACAGTGTCTGACGGGCAGTTTGACTGGGGCGGTCGCCTCCTAAAAGGTAACGGAGGCGCCCAAAGGTTCCCTCAGAATGGTTGGAAATCATTCGCAGAGTGTAAAGGTATAAGGGAGCTTGACTGCGAGAGCTACAACTCGAGCAGGGACGAAAGTCGGGCTTAGTGATCCGGTGGTTCCGCATGGAAGGGCCATCGCTCAACGGATAAAAGCTACCCTGGGGATAACAGGCTTATCTCCCCCAAGAGTTCACATCGACGGGGAGGTTTGGCACCTCGATGTCGGCTCGTCGCATCCTGGGGCTGTAGTCGGTCCCAAGGGTTGGGCTGTTCGCCCATTAAAGCGGCACGCGAGCTGGGTTCAGAACGTCGTGAGACAGTTCGGTCCCTATCCGTCGCGGGCGTAGGAAATTTGAGAGGATCTGCTCCTAGTACGAGAGGACCAGAGTGGACTTACCGCTGGTGTACCAGTTGTTCTGCCAAGAGCATCGCTGGGTAGCTATGTAGGGAAGGGATAAACGCTGAAAGCATCTAAGTGTGAAGCCCACCTCAAGATGAGATTTCCCATGATTTTATATCAGTAAGAGCCCTGAGAGATGATCAGGTTGATAGGTTAGAAGTGGAAGTGTGGTGACACATGTAGCGGACTAATACTAATAGCTCGAGGACTTATCCAAAGAAAGTAACTGAGACATATTGACAACGATTTGGTTTCTTGATACAGTATAGATATTCAATTTTGAGTTGAGAATACTCAGAGTTAAGTGACGATAGCCTAGGAGATACACCTGTTCCCATGCCGAACACAGAAGTTAAGCCCTAGTACGCCTGATGTAGTTGGGGGTTGCCCCCTGTTAGATACGGTAGTCGCTTAGCGCAAAGGGAGTTTAGCTCAGCTGGGAGAGCATCTGCCTTACAAGCAGAGGGTCAGCGGTTCGATCCCGTTAACTCCCATAGGTCCCGTGGTGTAGCGGTTATCACGTCGCCCTGTCACGGCGAAGATCGCGGGTTCGATTCCCGTCGGGACCGTCAAGTAGAAATATTTGAGACTCGTTAGCTCAGTTGGTAGAGCAATTGACTTTTAATCAATGGGTCACTGGTTCGAGCCCAGTACGGGTCATATATGCGGGTGTGGCGGAATTGGCAGACGCACCAGATTTAGGATCTGGCGCTTAACGGCGTGGGGGTTCAAGTCCCTTCACCCGCATTATAGAAAAGTTAGCCGGCTTAGCTCAGTTGGTAGAGCATCTGATTTGTAATCAGAGGGTCGCGTGTTCAAGTCATGTAGCCGGCATAAAATGCGAACGTAGTTCAGTGGTAGAACACCACCTTGCCAAGGTGGGGGTCGCGGGTTCGAATCCCGTCGTTCGCTTGAGGAGCCGGGGTGGCGGAACTGGCAGACGCACAGGACTTAAAATCCTGCGAAAGGAAACTTTCGTACCGGTTCGATCCCGGTCCTCGGCATAATATAATAATGAGCACCCTTAGCTCAACTGGATAGAGTACCTGACTACGAATCAGGCGGTTAGAGGTTCGACTCCTCTAGGGTGCATTTTATCGGGAAGTAGCTCAGCTTGGTAGAGCACTTGGTTTGGGACCAAGGGGTCGCAGGTTCGAATCCTGTCTTCCCGATTTAGACCTTTGAGAACTGAATAAGAAACCAAGTGCAGGGTTATGATAGAAGAATTATAACCTGTCAATTTACAAGAATAAATCGTCAGACGACGGTAATGAGTTAACGCTCGAACAATTATTAAAGATTTTAATGAGAGTTTGATCCTGGCTCAGGACGAACGCTGGCGGCGTGCCTAATACATGCAAGTAGAACGCTGAAGAGAGGAGCTTGCTCTTCTTGGATGAGTTGCGAACGGGTGAGTAACGCGTAGGTAACCTGCCTTGTAGCGGGGGATAACTATTGGAAACGATAGCTAATACCGCATAACAATGGATGACTCATGTCATTTATTTGAAAGGGGCAATTGCTCCACTACAAGATGGACCTGCGTTGTATTAGCTAGTAGGTGAGGTAACGGCTCACCTAGGCGACGATACATAGCCGACCTGAGAGGGTGATCGGCCACACTGGGACTGAGACACGGCCCAGACTCCTACGGGAGGCAGCAGTAGGGAATCTTCGGCAATGGGGGCAACCCTGACCGAGCAACGCCGCGTGAGTGAAGAAGGTTTTCGGATCGTAAAGCTCTGTTGTAAGTCAAGAACGAGTGTGAGAGTGGAAAGTTCACACTGTGACGGTAGCTTACCAGAAAGGGACGGCTAACTACGTGCCAGCAGCCGCGGTAATACGTAGGTCCCGAGCGTTGTCCGGATTTATTGGGCGTAAAAGCGAGCGCAGGCGGTTTGATAAGTCTGAAGTTAAAGGCTGTGGCTCAACCATAGTTCGCTTTGGAAACTGTCAAACTTGAGTGCAGAAGGGGAGAGTGGAATTCCATGTGTAGCGGTGAAATGCGTAGATATATGGAGGAACACCGGTGGCGAAAGCGGCTCTCTGGTCTGTAACTGACGCTGAGGCTCGAAAGCGTGGGGAGCGAACAGGATTAGATACCCTGGTAGTCCACGCCGTAAACGATGAGTGCTAGGTGTTGGATCCTTTCCGGGATTCAGTGCCGCAGCTAACGCATTAAGCACTCCGCCTGGGGAGTACGACCGCAAGGTTGAAACTCAAAGGAATTGACGGGGGCCCGCACAAGCGGTGGAGCATGTGGTTTAATTCGAAGCAACGCGAAGAACCTTACCAGGTCTTGACATCCCGATGCTATTTCTAGAGATAGAAAGTTACTTCGGTACATCGGTGACAGGTGGTGCATGGTTGTCGTCAGCTCGTGTCGTGAGATGTTGGGTTAAGTCCCGCAACGAGCGCAACCCCTATTGTTAGTTGCCATCATTCAGTTGGGCACTCTAGCGAGACTGCCGGTAATAAACCGGAGGAAGGTGGGGATGACGTCAAATCATCATGCCCCTTATGACCTGGGCTACACACGTGCTACAATGGTTGGTACAACGAGTTGCGAGTCGGTGACGGCAAGCTAATCTCTTAAAAGCCAATCTCAGTTCGGATTGTAGGCTGCAACTCGCCTACATGAAGTCGGAATCGCTAGTAATCGCGGATCAGCACGCCGCGGTGAATACGTTCCCGGGCCTTGTACACACCGCCCGTCACACCACGAGAGTTTGTAACACCCGAAGTCGGTGAGGTAACCTTTTGGAGCCAGCCGCCTAAGGTGGGATAGATGATTGGGGTGAAGTCGTAACAAGGTAGCCGTATCGGAAGGTGCGGCTGGATCACCTCCTTTCTAAGGAAAAACGGAATGTACTTGAGTTTCTTATTTAGTTTTGAGAGGTCTTGTGGGGCCTTAGCTCAGCTGGGAGAGCGCCTGCTTTGCACGCAGGAGGTCAGCGGTTCGATCCCGCTAGGCTCCATTGAATCGAAAGATTCAAGTATTGTCCATTGAAAATTGAATATCTATATCAAATTCCATATGTAATTAAATACATATAGATAGTAACAAGAAAATAAACCGAAACGCTGTGAATATTTAATGAGTTAGGTCGAAAGACCAAAATAAGGTTAAGTTAATAAGGGCGCACGGTGGATGCCTTGGCACTAGAAGCCGATGAAGGACGTGACTAACGACGAAATGCTTTGGGGAGCTGTAAGTGAGCAATGATCCAGAGATGTCCGAATGGGGGAACCCGGCAGGTAATGCCTGTCACTCATTACTGTTAAGGTAATGTAGAGGAAGACGCAGTGAACTGAAACATCTAAGTAGCTGCAGGAAGAGAAAGCAAAAGCGATTGCCTTAGTAGCGGCGAGCGAAACGGCAAGAGGGCAAACCGAAGAGTTTACTCTTCGGGGTTGTAGGACTGCAACGTGGACTTAAAGATTATAGAAGAACTACCTGGGAAGGTAGGCCAAAGAGAGTAATAGCCTCGTATTCGAAATAGTCTTTATACCTAGCAGTATCCTGAGTACGGCGAGACACGAGAAATCTCGTCGGAATCTGGGAGGACCATCTCCCAACCCTAAATACTCTCTAGTGACCGATAGTGAACCAGTACCGTGAGGGAAAGGTGAAAGCACCCCGGGAGGGGAGTGAAATAGAACCTGAAACCGTGTGCCTACAACAAGTTCGAGCCCGTTAATGGGTGAGAGCGTGCCTTTTGTAGAATGAACCGGCGAGTTACGATATGATGCGAGGTTAAGTTGAAGAGACGGAGCCGTAGGGAAACCGAGTCTTAATAGGGCGCATTAGTATCATGTCGTAGACCCGAAACCATGTGACCTACCCATGAGCAGGTTGAAGGTGAGGTAAAACTCACTGGAGGACCGAACCAGGGCACGTTGAAAAGTGCTTGGATGACTTGTGGGTAGCGGAGAAATTCCAAACGAACTTGGAGATAGCTGGTTCTCTCCGAAATAGCTTTAGGGCTAGCGTCGATGTTAAGTCTCTTGGAGGTAGAGCACTGTTTGGGTGAGGGGTCCATCCCGGATTACCAATCTCAGATAAACTCCGAATGCCAACGAGATATAATCGGCAGTCAGACTGCGAGTGCTAAGATCCGTAGTCGAAAGGGAAACAGCCCAGACCACCAGCTAAGGTCCCAAAATATATGTTAAGTGGAAAAGGATGTGGGGTTGCACAGACAACTAGGATGTTAGCTTAGAAGCAGCTATTCATTCAAAGAGTGCGTAATAGCTCACTAGTCGAGTGACCCT
>BNJV01003052.1_pt1:635000-664521 | contig 664521 bp, 734 predicted proteins | sample 8540591 | NCBI WGS metagenome assembly BNJV01 (sample SAMD00202457, study PRJDB9452) | human saliva metagenome | host: Homo sapiens
TGTTGATAGGCTTGTTTATGATGAGCAGCTTAATGCTTTTCGTAATCAATTGTCTTCGGAAGAAGCTACTAAGTTAGACCGTTTGCTAGCTGGGGAGTGTTTTAGAGGTCGAAAAAAGATGATTCGAGAGTTAAAATTTTGGATGGTTGATTTTGATCCTTACAATGAAGATGATTAATTCTTAATATAGAACCTTGGCTGGCAATATTGTTTAATATGAATAAAAAACACTTCGAAAGTAGATTCATCTTATCTATCTTTTGAAGTGTTTTTTATGTAATGAATTTATTTTACTGCTATAGGGTTTCCAATAAATCTTGGAAGTTCAATATTTTCTTTGATTAGGGCTTCTTGGTAAAGTTTCAAGAAGTCTGCATAGATATGAGTTTGTTGTCCATTTTTTGTAAAGATATCAATACGAAATACCAGTTGTCCAGAAGGAGTTGTGCTTAATCCAATGATATTTGGTGCTCCACAGATTTGAGGATAGTTTTCAATGTTTTCTTGATTTACTTCTTGGATGATGCTTGTCACCTTATTGATATCGGTTGACGGATAGACTGGGATATCAATTTGAGCTCTCATATCCCCTCGAGATTTGTTGGATACAATTGTGATATTTCTGTTAGGTATAAAGTGGAGAGTTCCATCAAATCCTCGAATTTGAGTTGTTCGAATACCTACGGTTGAAATAAGGCCTGTAACGGGTCCTACTTCAACTGAGTCACCGACTTCAAATTGGTTTTCTAACAAGATGAAAAAACCATTAACGACATCTGATAGGAAGCCTTGAGCTCCTAGACCAAGAGCAACCCCAGCAAGTCCTGCACCAGCAAGGAGGCTTGATACTGGAACCCCAAAGATACTAAGAAGCCAGTAAACAAGGAAAAAGTATAGCACGTAGTTCATGCAATTGTGTAGTAAACGTTCAATGGTTTTTTGTCGAGCAGGTGTTTGAATTGTCCAAGCTAGAGAGCGTCCGACTGTATGTTTAAAAAGGAAGTTGATAATCTTCTTACTAAGAAGAAAGATGATGAGAAGAATGAGGAGCTTAATCCCTTTTGTAATGAGTACCATTAGGGTCTCTTCAAAATTAATTTGTTGGATGTATCTTTGTAAAATATTCATAGCTTTAGTTTATCAAAAATTTGAAAAAGTAGCAGTTCCTAACGATTTTCTTGTGATTAAATTGGAGAAAAAAACTTTTAAAAGGCTTTGAAATATGGTAAACTAAACTGTATCTATAAAAAATTTTAAGGAGAATGACTACATGTCTGTATCATTTGAAAACACAGCCACTAACCGTGGTGTGGTGACATTCACTATCGGTCAAGATAAAATTCAACCAGCTTTGGATCAAGCGTTTAACAAGGTTAAAAAGAATTTGAACGCTCCAGGCTTCCGTAAAGGACACATGCCTCGTGCCGTATTTAACCAAAAATTTGGTGAAGAAGCTCTTTACGACGATGCTTTGAATGCAATTCTTCCAGCAGCTTATGAAGCAGCGATTGCTGAACTTGGTCTTGATGTTGTTGCACAACCAAAAATTGATGTAAAATCAATTGAAAAAGGTCAAGATTGGACACTTACTGCAGAAGTTGTTACAAAACCTGAAGTAAAACTTGGTGCATATAAAGATCTTGAAGTTTCAGTTGAGGCTTCTAAAGAAGTTACTGATGAAGAAGTTGATGCTAAGCTTGAAAACGAACGCAAAAACTTGGCTGAATTGGTCGTTAAAGAAGGTGCAGCTGAAAATGGCGACACTGTTGTTATCGACTTTGTTGGTTCAGTAGATGGTGTTGAATTTGACGGTGGTAAAGGTGAAAACCACTCTCTTGAACTTGGTTCAGGTCAATTTATCCCAGGATTCGAAGACCAATTGGTTGGAGCAAAAGCTGGTGATGAAGTAGAAGTTAAAGTAACTTTCCCAGAAGACTATCAAGCTACTGATCTTGCAGGTAAAGCTGCTGTATTTGTTACTAAAGTTAACGAAGTTAAAGCTAAAGAAGTTCCTGCTCTTGATGATGAATTGGCTAAAGATCTTGACGATGAAGTTGAAACTCTTGATGAATTGAAAGCTAAATACCGTAAAGAACTTGAAGCAGCTAAAGAAATCGCATATGATGACGCTGTTGAAGGTGCTGCACTTGATTTGGCTGTTGAAAACGCTGAAATCGTTGAATTGCCAGCAGAAATGGTTGAAGACGAAGTTCACCGTGCTATGAACGAATTCATGGGTAACATGCAACGTCAAGGTATCTCTCCTGAAATGTACTTCCAAATCACTGGTACAACTCAAGAAGATCTTCACAAACAATATGAAGCTGACGCTGACAAACGTGTGAAAACTAACCTTGTTATCGAAGCTGTTGCTGCTGCTGAAGGATTCGACGCTACAGAAGAAGAAATCCAAAAAGAAATCAATGATCTTGCAGCTGAGTACAACATGGAAGTATCACAAGTTTCTGCACTTCTTTCACCTGAAATGCTTAAACACGATATCACTATGAAGAAAGCTGTTGAAGTTATCACAAGCACAGCAAAAGTTAAATAATATGACTAAAATCAAGTTTCTGTTGAGACTTGATTTTTCTTCTATAAATGCTTTGACTATTGACTCTTTTTAGCGTAAAATAAAAGGTAGCGAAAAATTGATTGCTGAGCTATTTCTGATGGAAACTAGCTTGAGTAAGAATGAAGGAGAACCACTTTGGAACTAGACGTATTTGCTGGACAAGAAAAAAGTGAATTATCAATGATTGAAGTGGCCCGTGCTATCTTAGAAACACGTGGTCGTGATAATGAAATGTATTTCAATGATTTGGTCAATGAAATTCAAAATTATTTAGAAAAATCGGATGCTGATATCCGCAACGCTTTGCCATTCTTTTATTCAGATTTGAATACGGATGGAAGTTTCATTCCACTAGGTGATAACAAATGGGGCTTGCGTTCATGGTATGCAATTGATGAAATCGATGAAGAGGTCATCACATTGGAAGATACTGATGAAAATGCACCAAAACGTAAGAACAAGAAAGTTAATGCCTTCATGGATGGTGATGAAGATGCCATCGATTATAATGACGATGATCCAGAAGACGAAAACTTCACACCTGATTCTGCTAGTCTTGAATATGACGACGATAGCGAAGATGATGAGAAAGCCGAAGTGGAATCTTATGACTCTGAGTTGAATGAAATTATTCCAGATGATGATTTGGATGATGTTGAGTTGTCAGAAGAAGATGATGACGATGACTATGAGGATGAGTCAAACGACTAAGTTTTCATTGACAAATGGTCTTGGATAGTTTAGACTGTTTATCGGGCACCTCTTTTGAAGAGGTCATGATTAAGAGCTCCCAGAGTGAAACTCTTGGGGGTCATTTTTGTTTTTTTAGTCATTTACTAGACTTGTCTAAGGTGAGGTACTTTGTACCGCTCCCATCAGGTACTAGGAAAGGGCTGTCGTGATTATCTGAGTGGGTAATCAATCTACTATCTGTAGTTGTTTTGAATTATATTATAAGGAGTTAACATGACAAAATATATTTTCGTCACTGGTGGTGTGGTATCTTCAATTGGTAAAGGGATTGTAGCTGCAAGTCTTGGACGTTTGCTTAAGAATCGTGGTCTTAAGGTTACGATTCAAAAATTCGATCCTTACATCAATATTGACCCAGGGACAATGAGTCCTTACCAACACGGTGAAGTTTATGTGACTGATGATGGTGCTGAAACTGACCTTGACCTTGGTCACTACGAACGTTTTATTGATATCAATCTTAATAAATACTCTAACGTGACTACTGGTAAGATTTATAGCGAAGTTTTGCGTAAGGAACGTAAAGGGGAGTATCTTGGTGCGACTGTTCAGGTGATTCCGCATATCACAGATGCTTTGAAAGACAAGATTAAGCGTGCAGCGACAACGACTGATTCAGATGTCATTATCACTGAAGTTGGTGGTACGGTTGGGGATATTGAAAGTCTCCCATTCCTTGAAGCACTTCGTCAAATGAAGGCTGATGTTGGTTCTGACAACGTTATGTATATCCACACAACGCTTCTTCCTTATTTGAAGGCTGCTGGTGAAATGAAGACAAAACCAACGCAACACTCTGTTAAGGAATTGCGTGGTTTGGGTATCCAACCAAATATGTTGGTTATTCGTACAGAACAACCTGCTGGTCAAGGGATCAAGAATAAATTGGCTCAGTTCTGTGATGTTGCACCTGAGGCTGTTATCGAATCACTCGACGTGGAACATATCTATCAAGTGCCACTTAATATGCAGGCTCAAGGTATGGATCAAATCGTTTGTGATCATTTGAAACTAGATGCTCCAGCTGCAGATATGACAGAATGGTCTGCTATGGTTGATAAGGTACTTAATCTTAAGAAGACAACTAAGATTGCCCTTGTTGGTAAGTACGTGGAGCTTCATGATGCTTACTTGTCAGTGGTTGAGGCACTTAAACACTCTGGTTTGGCAAATGATACTGCTATTGATATTGACTGGGTCAATGCTAATGATTTGACTGTCGAAAATGTTGCTTCTCGTTTGGCTGATGCTGATGGAATCATCGTGCCTGGTGGTTTCGGTCAACGTGGTACGGAAGGTAAGATTCAAGCTATTCGTTATGCACGTGAAAATGATGTGCCAATGTTGGGTGTCTGTCTTGGTATGCAATTGACATGTATTGAGTTTGCTCGTCATGTTCTTCACTTGGATGGCGCTAATTCAGCTGAGCTTGATCCAAACACAAAATATCCAATTATCGATATTATGCGTGATCAAATTGACATTGAAGACATGGGTGGTACTCTTCGTCTTGGTCTTTACCCATGTAAGTTGAAACCAGGTTCTAAGGCAGCTGCAGCTTATGGCAACCAAGAAGTTGTTCAACGTCGTCACCGTCACCGTTATGAATTTAATACTAAGTTCCGTGAACAGTTTGAGGCTGAGGGCTTTGTATTCTCAGGTGTGTCACCAGATAATCGTTTGATGGAAGTTGTAGAACTCCCAGACAAGAAATTCTTTGTGGCAGCGCAATACCACCCAGAATACCATAGTCGTCCAAATCATGCTGAAGAACTTTACACTGCCTTTGTGACAGCAGCGGTTGAAAATGCTAAATAATAAACTAGGACAGAGTGGGACAGCCTACTCTGTTTTTTATTGGCTCCTTTTATGCTAAAATAAAGGGAATAATAAGAAAGAACGAGGAAAACAAATGGCTAAATTCGGCTTTTTGTCAGTATTAGAAGAAGAATTGGATAAGCACCTGGACTATGATTTTGCGATGGACTGGGATAAAAAGAATCACGCTGTGGAAGTAACCTTTATCCTAGAAGCGCAAAACAGTAGCAATGTGGAGACTATTGATGATAAGGGTGAAGTATCTGATGAAGATGTTATTTTTGAAGACTACGTACTCTTTTATAATCCAGCAAAATCACGTTTTGATGAAGAGGACTACCTAGTGACAATCCCATATGAACCTAAGAAAGGTCTATCTCGTGAGTTTTTGGCCTATTTTGCGGAGACCTTGAATGAGGTGGCGACAGAAGGATTGAGTGACTTGATGGATTTTCTATCTGATGATGGACCTGAGGAATTTGGTTTGGTTTGGGACAAAGAAGCTTTCGAAAAAGGGAAAGCTCAACTTGAAGAGAAGGAATTTTTTGCTTATCCGAGGTATTAAAGGGAGCGAAAAGGGATGGATGCTTATTTAAAAGATCAGTTTGATTTTACAGGTGTTAAGGCTGCCTTACTCGTAGAGCAAAGTATTTTGGTCATTCTCAGAGATAATAAACCAGATATTCCTTGGCCAAATACATGGGAATTGCCAGGTGGTGGAAGAGAAGGTCAAGAAACGCCTCTTGAATGTCTTCAACGTGAGGTCTGGGAGGAGCTGGGCTTGACTTTGACAGAGGAATCGATTATTTGGTCGAAAATCTATCCTAGTATGTTGGATAAAGATAGGTCAGCTGTCTTTGTGGTTGGCCGAATTAGCCAAGAGCAGTATCGTGAGATTCGTTTTGGTGACGAGGGGCAGGAATTTAAACTAATGCCTGTAGAGGATTTTATAAAAGCAGAAGGTGTCATTCCCCAGTTGCAGGAACGAGTACGTGATTATGTGGAGAAGAAATGATGATAACACTTGAGAGAGTCGGAGCAGAAGATTTAGAAACGATTATTGCCATTCAAAGAGCCAGTTTTAAGGCAGTTTATGACAAATACCAAGATGAATATGATCCCTATCTAGAGGATTGCGAACGAATCAAGTGGAAACTGGTAGAGCGTCCCAATAGCTATTACTACTTTGTGAAAGACAACGAAGAGAAGATCGGATTTTTACGAGTTCAGACCAATGAAGAATTAACGGAAGCTTGGTTGGGAACGGCAGCGATTTTGCCCCAGTATCAAGGGAAAGGTTATGGTTCTGAGGGTCTGAGATTGCTAGAAATGGAATTTCCAACTGTCACACAATGGGATTTGTGTACGGTGTTACAGGATGCAGGCATGGTCACATTCTACGAGAAAAACGGCTATCGTCAAACCCATATCGAACCTGAAAAAGAAGGTATGGATATGGTCTACATGAAAAAAATGATAGAGAAATAGAAAGGAAGGTTCAGTTCTTCGACTGAATCTCTTATATAGGTTGATAAAATATATGGACAAATGGCAAGAACTAACGATTGAGGTTAATCGTGAGGTCGAAGAGGCGGCTTCTAATATTTTAATTGAATCTGGTAGTCAAGGTGTGGCTATTGATGATAGTGCAGATTATTTGGAAAATGCAGACCGTTTTGGTGAGCTTTATCCTGAGGTTGAACAGGTTGAGACGGTTAAAATTACGGCTTACTATCCGGAATCGGCAGATATCGAGGCTATTACTAAGCAGGTTAATGAGCGTTTGGCTGAGTTAACGGATTTTGGTCTTGAAACTGGAGATATTCACTTGGCTACTCAAGAATTGGTTGAAGAAGACTGGGCTGAGAATTGGAAGAAGTACTATGAACCAGCTCGCATTACCCACGATTTGACTATCGTACCGTCATGGACGGATTATGAGGCATCAGTAGGTGAGAAGATTATCAAGCTAGATCCTGGCATGGCCTTTGGAACCGGAACACACCCAACGACTAAGATGAGTCTTTTTGCACTCGAACAGGTGCTTCGTGGTGGCGAGACGGTGATTGATGTGGGAACTGGTTCGGGTGTCCTCTCGATTGCTAGCTCTCTTCTTGGAGCTAAGGAAATCTATGCCTATGACCTTGACGATGTGGCGGTTCGAGTGGCACAGGAAAACATTGATATGAATCCTGGCATGGAAAATATCCACGTTGCGGCAGGTGATCTTTTGAAGGGTGTAACTCAAGAAGCTGATGTTATCGTGGCTAATATTTTGGCGGATATTCTCATCCATCTGACGGAAGATGCCTACCGTTTGGTTAAGGATGAAGGTTATTTGATTATGTCAGGGATTATCTCTGAAAAATGGGATATGGTGCGTGAATCGGCTGAGAAAGCTGGTTTCTTCCTAGAAACTCACATGGTTCAGGGAGAGTGGAATGCCTGTGTCTTCAAAAAGACGGATGATATTTCAGGTGTGATCGGAGGCTAAATGCAACAGTATTTTATAAAGGGGCAGGTTGAAAATCCAGTAATCATCAAAGACAAGGATACTGTAAAGCATATGTTTAACGTTATGCGTTTAACAGAGGATGATCAGGTTGTCTTGGTTTTTGAAGACGGTATCAAGCGTCTTGCGCGTGTGACTGACCGTGAGAATCATATCTTTGAAGTGATTGAAGACTTAAATGATAATGTTGAGATGCCTGTATCTGTAACCATTGCCTCTGGCTTTCCCAAGGGAGATAAGCTAGAGTTGGTGACACAAAAGGCAACAGAGCTTGGAGCTCAGGCTATTTGGTCCTTCCCTGCCGACTGGTCTGTGGTTAAGTGGGATGGTAAGAAGCTTGCCAAGAAGGAAGATAAACTTGCCAAGATTGCTCTAGGAGCTGCAGAACAATCCAAGCGTAATCGTGTTCCAGAAGTTAGATTGTTCGAGAAGAAGGGGGAATTTCTACCAGAATTAGATAATTTTGATAAGATTTTTATCGCTTATGAGGAAACAGCCAAAGCAGGCGAGTTGGCTACTCTAGCTCGTGAGTTGGCTCAGGTAGAGAGTGGTCAGAAAATTCTCTTTATCTTTGGACCAGAAGGTGGTATTTCTCCGTCTGAGATTGATGCTTTTGAGGAAGCTGGTGGCCTTAAAATTGGCCTTGGACCGCGTATTATGCGGACGGAAACGGCTCCTCTCTACGCTTTGAGTAGTGTGAGTTATGCCCTAGAATTGAATAAATAAGAGAAAGTTGGCCTTGTTCCAACTTTTTCGTATTTGACACTTTTAAGCTAAGATTGAATCTTCTCATTGGTTTTGTATGACGAATCGAGTAATTCTAAAAAAGTTGATAATCTTATTTAGGTTTAATATAATTGTATTATCTTTATAAAAGGGGAAGATTTTTAATGAAAACGAATCGTTATGTGACTCAATCCGCTGTGGTTTTGGGCCTCTTTGCTCTCTTGACTGTGCCACAAGTCGTAGGGCAAGCCGATGAAGCAACGGCACCAGTACCAACTGCTTCTACCGAAACTGTGGCAGATAGTGGTGCATCAGTAGTATCAGGACAAGGAACTTCTGGGACAGCTGTTCAAGGAGGAACAGAGACTGTCTCTGCTACACCAACAACAGTAGCGACAAATGCATCTACAGAGCCATCAGCTAATACCTCAACGACCCAAGAGAGTCAAGAAGCCAGTGCTGTTTTGACGAATGCCAATCAGGTGACACCAGCAGTGCCAGTACAGGCTGAAACTGTTACAGAGCCTGCTCATGAGGGGCAGACCGTTGATATGCAGATTTTGTCAACAACAGACCTTCATACCAACTTAGTTAACTATGATTATTATCAAGATAAGCCGTCTCAAACAGTTGGTTTGTCTAAAACTGCTGTCCTTATCAAAAAAGCCCGTGAAACTAATCCCAATACGGTCTTAGTGGATAGTGGGGATACGATTCAGGGAACTCCTTTTGGGACTTATAAGGCCTTGATTGATCCTGTTGCCCAAGGTGAGACTCACCCTATGTACAAGGCTTTCGAGATGCTTGGGTATGACGCCGAAACGCTTGGAAACCACGAGTTTAACTATGGTCTAGAATTTTTGGATCGTATGGTTAAGGCTGCTAAGATTAACATTATCAATGCTAATGTGCGTAATGCTCAGACTGGTGATTACTATTACAATCCTTATAAGATTGTTAACAAGACCTTTACCGATACGGACGGCAAACAGGTAACACTAAAAATCGGTATTACTGGTGTCCTTCCAACACAAATTTTGGTTTGGGATAAGGCCAACCTTGAAGGTAAGGTAACCGTTGATGATCCAATGGAGGCTGTTAAGGCTATCGTTCCTAAGATGAAGGCTGCAGGAGCTGACTATATTCTTGTTGCTGCTCACTCTGGTATTGGTGACAATGAATACACTAAGAACGAGGAAAATGAAGGTTACCAAATTGCTGGTATCGAAGGTGTTGATGCTGTTGCGACAGGGCACTCTCATGCGGATTTCCCAAATGGAGATGGCACAAGTTTTTATGCGAAATACCCTGGTGTAGATGATGTCAATGGTCTAATCAATGGGAAACCTGTGGTTATGGCTGGTAAATTCGGGGATCATCTAGGTATCATGGATGTCAAATTGACTTACACGAATGGCAAATGGAAAGTTGTTAACAGTAAGGCTAAGCTTGAAAAGATTGACACTAAGTCAGATGTTGCGGACAAGGACTTAATTGACATGGCAGCTCATGATCATAATGGAACAATCAACTATGTTCGTAAGGAAGTTGGTGAGACTACAGCACCGATTACTAGCTACTTTGCTCAGGTTCAGGATGATCCATCTATTCAAATCGTTAATAATGCACAACTATGGTATGCTAAAAAACAAGTAGCGGGAACAGCAGATGAAAATCTCCCAATCCTCTCAGCAGCTGCACCTTTCAAGGCAGGGACTCGTGGAGATGCGACCTACTATACCGATATTCCAGCTGGTCCATTGGCCATTAAGAACGTAGCGGACCTCTACCTCTACGACAATGTTACTGCCCTACTCAAAGTGACTGGGGCACAAATTAAAGAATGGTTGGAAATGTCTGCAGGACAGTTCAATCAAATTGATCCTAACAGTAAAGAACCACAGCAACTCATTAACAGTAGCTATCGCTCATACAATTACGATGTGATTGATGGGTTGACTTATAAATTCGATTTGACACAACCTAACAAATATGATCGCGAAGGTAAGTTGGTTAACCCAGACGCTAGTCGTGTTCGTGACTTGGCTTATCAAGGGAAACCTATTGATTTGAATCAGACTTTCCTTGTCGTGACTAACAACTATCGTGCGACTGGTAACTTCCCTGGTGTTAAAGATGCTGCAGAAAAACGTCTCCTCAATCTTGAGAATCGTCAGGCCATCATTGACTATATTGTTAGTGAGAAAACGATTAATCCGAGTGCCGATGGAAATTGGAGTTTCGTCCCTAATATCACGAATGCAGATATCCGTTTTGCTTCATCTGACAATGCGCGTGCCCACCTTGCTGGTCAGGATGCCATTAGTTATGTAGGACCATCAACACAAGCCGGATTTGCAGAGTATCGTTTGGTTGTTAAGGAAAAGGCAAATCAAGTTGAGGATACGACTAAGAAAGAATCTGAGAAGTTACCAAAAGGTTCTGAGACAGCGGATCAAACTAAGCGTGAGACACCAAAAGCTATTGTAGGTGCCAGCGTGGCTAAACCTGTTCCAGCTATCCAATTGTCAAACTCTCAAGTTGTTATCTTGCCTCAAGCTCAAGTACAAGAGGCTGAAGGTTCAAGCTCAGCTAAGACCTTGCCAAACACTGGTTCAGACGAATCTATGTCAGCAACTTTAGCTGGTCTGGTTCTTATGACCTTGGCTGGATTCTTTGGAATCAAAAAACACGAAAAAAATTAAGCAAAGGAAAAAGCCCTGATATGGGCTTTTTTGCTCTAGTTTTAGCGTTGGTTAAAGTTCTTTTGTGCTTCTAGGATAATAGGTGCTAGACGTTCGATATCGGACTGTGTGCCACGTAGCTCGAAGTCTCCCAACATTGGGAAGTCAAAACGTTGACTGTACTGTTTGGCGGTTAGGCAGTACTGGTTATTGAAGTTACGGTTGCCAGAACCGATGATACCAAAGCAACGTTCGTGATTGTTATGGGCTGCGATAAAGTCACCCAGTGGATTGGTTAGGATCTCAATATCTCCATTGTCAACGCCATTTCCTCCTTCAAGGTAGGTTGGCAAGAGTGCGACAAAGGGTTCATCTACTTGGAAGGTTTCATGATTAAGTTCTTTAATATTGATTTGGCGACATTCAATCCCGTGGTTGAGGGATAGATAGTCAGACATACGTTTGACAAAGCTTTGGGTATTACCGCTTAGACTAATATAAACGAGGGTAAGTTGAGACATAAGCGTCCTCTTTCTATCTATATCTTGTGTTTGTTCAATCATTCTAACACAAGATATTGTGATTTTCAAGTTAGCTCCTTGCGCTTAAGAATTGCCTATCTAGCTCTTTTTCTTTACTTGTAAAAGTGATAAAATAAAGGTTATTAAAAGAAGCGAAGGAAGAAATCATGGCTAAAGATAAAAATGTAACAGGAGAAGAAATTTTAGACATTTGCTCGGCCTACATGTCAGCAGATGATTTAAAATTAGTTGAAAAAGCCTGGCATTATGCGACAGATGCTCATAGTGGGCAATTTCGTCAGTCAGGAGAACCTTATATTATTCACCCTATTCAAGTGGCAGGTATCTTGGCAGATCTCCATCTTGATGCAGTGACAGTAGCCTGTGGTTTCTTACACGATGTCGTTGAAGACACCGAAAAAACGCTTGATGATTTGGAAGCGGATTTTGGTACAGATGTACGAAATATCGTGGATGGTGTTACTAAGCTTGGTAAGGTTGAGTACAAGTCCCATGAGGAGCAGTTGGCTGAAAACCACCGTAAGATGCTTATGGCCATGTCTAAGGATATCCGTGTTATCTTGGTTAAATTGGCAGACCGTTTGCACAATATGCGTACCCTTAAGCATCTTCGCAAGGATAAGCAAGAGCGCATTTCTCGTGAAACTATGGAAATCTATGCTCCTTTGGCCCACCGTCTGGGTATTAGTCGTATCAAATGGGAATTGGAAGACATGTCCTTCCGTTACCTTAATGAGGTGGAATTCTACAAGATTTCTCACATGATGAAGGAAACGTCGTGAGCGTGAGGAACTTGTGGACGAGATTGTCGATAAAATTAAGACCTATACAGCTGAACAAGGACTTGTTGGTGATGTTTATGGTCGTCCAAAGCACATCTACTCTATTTATCGTAAGATGCGCGACAAGAAAAAGCGCTTTGATCAAATCTATGATTTGATTGCCATCCGTTGTGTCATGGAGACGCATAGTGATGTTTACGCCATGTTGGGATACATCCATGAACTCTGGCGTCCGATGCCTGGTCGTTTTAAAGACTATATTGCCAATCCTAAATCCAATGGTTACCAGTCTATCCATACAACGGTTTATGGGCCAAAAGGACCTATTGAAATCCAAATCCGTACCAAGGAAATGCACCAAGTTGCCGAATATGGGGTTGCAGCTCACTGGGCTTACAAGAAAGGTATCAAGGGCAAGGTAGATTCGAAAGAGTCTGCTTTGGGAATGAACTGGATTAAAGATCTTGTTGAACTTCAAGATGCCTCAAATGGTGATGCTATGGGGTTCGTTGACTCTGTTAAGGAGGATATCTTCTCAGAGCGTATTTATGTCTTTACGCCAAATGGTGCTGTTCAGGAATTGCCTAAAGATTCAGGACCTATTGACTTTGCCTATGCCATCCATACCCAAGTTGGTGAGAAGGCCACAGGTGCTAAGGTTAATGGCCGTATGGTGCCCTTGACTGCCAAACTCAAGACAGGTGATGTGGTTGAGATTGTCACTAATGCCAATTCCTTTGGTCCTAGCCGTGACTGGATTAAGATGGTTAAGACCACCAAGGCCAGAAATAAAATTCGTCAATTCTTTAAAAATCAGGACAAGGAAGCCTCTATCACCAAGGGTCGTGAGCTTTTGATTGCCTACTTCCAAGAGCATGGTTATGTTGCCAATAAGTACCTAGACAAGAAACATATTGAGGAAATTCTCCCTCGTATGAGTGTGCGTAGTGAAGAAGCTCTCTATGCCGCTGTTGGTTTTGGTGAAATTAGTGCTGCTGCTGTTTTCAATCGTCTGACAGAAAAAGAACGCCGTGAGGAAGAGCGTGCGAAGGCAAAAGCTGAAGCTGAAGAGCTAATGAACGGTGGCGAAGTTAAGACTGAGAAGAAAGAAGTTCTTAAGGTTAAGAGTGAAAATGGCGTCATCATTCAAGGTGCTTCAGGTCTCCTCATGCGTATCGCTAAGTGCTGTAACCCAGTACCTGGAGATGAGATTGAAGGTTATATCACCAAGGGCCGTGGGATTGCAATTCACCGTTCCGATTGTAATAATATCAAGAGTCAAGAAGGTTATGAGCAACGTTTAATCGAAGTGGAGTGGGATGAACGTAATGCCAATAAATCTTATTTGGCAGAGATTGACATCTATGGCCTTAACCGTTCTGGTCTGTTGAATGATGTTCTTCAAATCTTGTCAAATACGACTAAGAGTATTGCTACGGTTAATGCACAACCGACTAAGGACATGAAGTTTGCCAATATTCACGTTAGCTTTGAAATTGCAAACCTTATTGAATTGACTGGTCTTGTGGATAAGATTAAAATTATTCCTGACGTTTACAGTGTTAAACGTACGAATGGGTAAGGAGTTACTGCGATGAAGATTGTAATTCAGCGCGTGCAAAGTGCCTCTGTAGTTATTGAGGATTGTACGGTTGGCGCTATTAAGCAGGGACTCTTACTATTGGTTGGAGTTGGTCCAGAGGACACCAAAGAGGACCTAGAATATGCAGTTCGTAAGATTGTCAATATGCGCATTTTTTCAGATGAAGATGGCAAGATGAATCTTTCTGTTAAGGATATTGGCGGCCAGATTTTGTCGATTTCTCAGTTTACGCTTTTTGCAGATACGAAAAAGGGGAATCGACCAGCATTTACGGGTGCTGCAAAGCCCGACATGGCTAGCCAGTTCTATGACGATTTCAACCAATCCTTGTCAACTCATGTTCCTGTAGAAAGAGGCCGCTTTGGTGCAGATATGCAGGTTAGTCTGGTTAATGACGGACCTGTGACCATTATTTTAGATACCAAAAATCGATAAACAAACCATTTCTCGCCTTGTGTGAGAGGTGTTTTTTTATTCTCATCGCAGGAACTATTTAGGTGATGGATTTTCATTATTTGGGATTTATTTTTGTCATTTTAAGTAGACTGAATCAAGTGAATATTTAATGAAATTAGAAAATGTTGTTCTCAAATTTCTGAAAAAACCTGACCATTCATGATGAAAAAATTACCGTTTACGAGGATTACCGGAAATTCCCTTGTCTTACAAAAAAGATTAAGTTAACATTAGTTTCATAAGAAACACCAAGCGATTTTTATGAAACTAAAAATAACTCGAGTTTACAGCATGCAAATACAAATAGTGATAATTTGAAACGCCGAGGTGATTTAAACTTTTTTAGAGGGATAGAGAGATATGTCAAAGAAAGTAGCGTCAACTAAATTATTATCAGGTTTGTTTGTAGCCGGTGGTGTCCTAGGGATGAATCAGGTAGCCAAGGCAGATAACGTGGTCAGTTCAGAAGCAACAAAACCAGTTATTACAACTGAAGCAGATAACTTGGTGGTGGTACCGACTGAGGCCGTTGCTCCAGTAGCGACAACAGAAGTAGGTCCATCATCTGCCGCTGTTGCGACAGATACTGCAACAACAGCGACAGCTTCTACAATCTTTTCACAAGCTGTGCCAGCAGAGAGTGCTAACTCAGAAACGCTTGTAGCCAGTGAAGCCCTAGCTCCTGAGTCAGCTGCTGTGGAAACCATCACGTCATCATCTGATAATGCTACTGAAGCAGGACGCCATTCAACTGCTCAAGTAACACCAGTTACAGAAGTGACAGAGCAAAACTTGAATGGTGATGCTTACTTGACAGATCCAGAAACAACAAAAGCAGCTTATAGCAAGACAGATGGTGATATTAATTATTCCGTTGTTGTGTCTAATCCAACAGCAGAAACTAAGACAATGACTGTCAACTTGACACTTCAACATGCTTCAGAAATCATTGGTCAAGATAACGTTGACCTCACGCTAGCGGCAGGAGCTTCAGCTAAGGTTTCAAACTTGACAGTAGCGTCAGAGTGGTTGACAAACAATACAGGTTACTTGGTGACAATCAGTGTCAACGATAAATCTGGTAGTACTTTGTCAAGCAAGCGTGCTGGTTTGTCTGTTGAAGATGATTGGACAGTTTCCCACGTTACGGTATCGTAGCAGGTTCGCCAACTGATCAAAATAGTATTCTTGTTAAAAATCTTGAAGCCTACCGTAAAGAGCTTGAGCTCATGAAGTCTATGAATATCAACTCATATTTCTTCTATGATGCTTATAATGAAGCTACAGATCCTTTCCCAGAGGGTGTCGATAGCTTTGTTCAAAAATGGAATACCTGGAGTCACACTCAGGTTGACACTAAGGCTGTTAAAGAATTGGTTGACCAAGTTCATAAGTCAGGTGCTGTTGCCATGCTTTATAACATGATTTCAGCAGATTCAAATCCAAAGAATCCAGCCCTTCCACTTGCTGCTTTAGCTTATAACTTCTACGATAGCTTTGGTAAGAAGGGTGAACCGATGACTTACACTATCGGTGATAACCCAACTCAAGTTTACTATGATCCGGCGAATCCAGATTGGCAAAAATACATCGCAGGTGTCATGAAATCAGCTATGGATCGTATGGGATTCGATGGTTGGCAAGGTGATACAATTGGTGACAACCGTGTGACTGATTATGAGCACCGTAACAGCACAGACGAGGCTGACTCACACATGATGTCTGATTCATATGCGTCATTTATTAATGCCATGAAAGACCTCATCGGTGAAAAGTACTACATCACAATCAATGATGTTAATGGTGGTAATGATGATAAACTAGCCAAGGCACGTCAAGATGTTGTTTATAATGAGCTTTGGACAAATGGTGGTTCAGTTATTCCAGGACGTATGCAGGTTGCCTATGGTGATTTGAAAGCACGTATCGATATGGTACGCAATAAAACTGGTAAATCACTTATCGTTGGTGCCTACATGGAAGAACCAGGTATTGACTATACTGTTCCTGGCGGAAAAGCAACTAACGGTGCTGGTAAAGATGCCCTTGCTGGTAAGCCATTGCAAGCTGATGCGACTCTTCTCGTAGATGCGACAGTAGCTGCAGCCGGTGGCTATCACATGTCCATTGCAGCCCTTGCCAATGCTAATGCAGCCCTTAACGTTCTTCAAAGTGCCTATTACCCAACGCAATACCTCAGTGTGGCTAAAGACACTATTCGTAAGCTTTATAATTACCAACAGTTTATCACTGCTTATGAAAATCTTCTCCGTGGTGAGGGTGTGACAAACAGCACTCAGTCTGTATCTACCAAGAATGCTGCTGGTGAAATCCTTCTAAAGATGCTCTTGGTGTGACAGGAGATCAAGTTTGGACATTTGCTAAATCAGGAAAAGGTTTCTCAACTGTTCAAATGATTAACATGATGGGCATCAATGCGGGCTGGCATAATGAAGAGGGTTATGCGGACAATAAAACACCGGACGCACAAGAAAATCTCACAGTTCGTCTTAGTCTAGCAGGTAAAACAGCCCAAGAAGCAGCTAAAATTGCTGATCAAGTCTATGTGACATCACCAGATGATTGGGCAACTTCAAGCATGAAGAAGGCACAAGCAAGCCTTGAAACAGATGAAAATGGTCAACCAGTGCTTGTCATTTCAGTTCCTAAACTAACTCTTTGGAACATGCTCTATATCAAGGAAGATACAACAGCAACACCGGTAGAACCAGTTATCTTGAAACCAGTTACTAACCAAGCAGGTAAGAAAGCAGATACTACCGTAACATCTGAAGCAAGTTCAGAAACAGCTAAATCAGAAAATACAACAGTAAACAAAGATTCAGAGACCCCAACTGATACTAAACCATCTGTTGAAGCTCCTAAACTTGATGAAACAACTAAACCAGCACCATCAGTTGACGAGTTAGTAAACTCAGCAGCTGCTCCAGTAGCGATAGCTGTGTTAGAGACCGCACATGATAAGAAAGATGACAACTCAGTATCTAATACGGATCAAGGTACAGTAGCATCAGATTCAATCACTACACCAGTTTCAGAGGCTTCAAGCACAGCTGCCTCAACAGTCTCATCAGAAAGTGTAACAGTATCATCGGAAGTATCAGAAACTGAAAATAGTTCAGCAGCATCAACTTCAGAGTCAGCAACTCCAACGACGACAGCAATTTCAGAATCACATGCAGTAGTTGAACCAGTGGCTTCTTTGACAGAATCAGAGAGTCAGGCAAGCACTAGCCTTGTTTCAGAAGCTACAAGCACAATTGTCTCAGTTGCTCCGTCAGAAGTCTCAGAAAGCACAACAGTATCATCTAAGGTCTCAGAAACTGATATTATCTCAGAAGCATCAACTTCAGAGACTTCAGCATCTGAATCAGAGAATTCAATCAGCACAGTCGTTTCAGAATCAGAAGTAGTTGAAGAACCAGTTTTTTCATTGACAGAATCAGAAAGTCAAGTGAGCGCTTCAGAAGTGACTTCGGCGATTTCAGAAACAGTAAGCACATCAGAGGAAGTCATCCTTGATGGACTATCAGAAAACATCAATAGTTGGAATAGACTCTCTGTAGCTCCTCGCGTCTCAGAAACCTTGCCAAGTACTTCTGAAACGATTACAGAAGCAGCATCACTCTTTAGCAACTATGCAAGATATTCAGAAACAGCAAGCTCAGAATCTCACTCTATGGTAGCAGCTTCTTCAGAAGCGTCTATTGAAAAATTAGCAGTGTCTATCTTGAAAGATACTGAGGGAGGCTTGTACGATGCAACAACAATCAGAAATATTGTTGAGATGATTGATAGCATTACAACAAATGTCAGCTATACTCGCAGTAGCCGTCAAGACCTTGTCAATACAGCTTCGTCAGATAACACTTACAATGGTAGTCAAGATCTTAACCTTGCAAGTAAGACAACGACGCAGGCAGGTGAGAAAGGGACAACTGAAGATCTTAAGGCTACAATTGCTAAAACAGCAAAATCTCACAAGTGGGGAGAACATGCTGTAGCCATCCTTACAGCTATTGTCCTTGCAGGTGCGGCAACCCTTGCAGCTCTTCGTAACTTCTTGATGTCAAAAAAAGTTGATAAATAATAAGTAGAACTCTTTGTGTAAACAAGGAGTTTTCTTTATACTGGCTGCTATTTTTTCTGAAAATTGTGATACAATAGAAATAGTTTGAATATTGTGTCAAAGGAGAGCCAATGATTACTGCAAATGATATCGTAAAGGCTAATGAAGTCTTGAAAAACGTGGTGGAACGCACACCACTAGATTTTGATCGTTACTTATCTGAAAAATACGGGGCGACTATTTATATTAAAAAAGAAAATATGCAAAAGGTACGCTCTTTCAAATTGCGTGGAGCCTACTATGCTATTCATCAATTGAGTGATGAGGATAAGGCGCGTGGTGTGGTTTGTGCATCAGCCGGAAACCATGCTCAGGGGGTTGCCTACACTTGTAACGAGATGAAGATTCCGGCAACCATCTTTATGCCAGTAACAACGCCTCTCCAAAAAATTGGTCAAGTCCGTTTCTTTGGTGGCAAGTTTGTAACAATCAAATTGGTGGGAGATACCTTTGATGCTTCTGCTCAAGCAGCACAGGAATATACCAAGTCTGAAGGGATGACTTTTATTGATCCATTCGACGATTATAATGTCCAAGCGGGGCAAGGAACTGTTGCTTATGAAATTTATGAGCAGGCTCAAGAGGAAGGTGTTTCCTTTGATAGTATCTTGGTTCCAGTCGGAGGCGGTGGCCTTATCTCTGGTGTGGCTACTTATATCAAGGATGTGGCACCATCTATGGAGGTTATTGGTGTTGAGGCTAGTGGTGCTCGTAGTATGCGTGCTGCCTTTGACCGTGGTTATCCTGTAAAACTCGAAGAAATTGATAAGTTTGCGGACGGGATTGCTGTTCAAAAGGTAGGTGTCAAGACCTATGAAGTCGCACGTAAATATGTTGACCGCCTCTTGGGAGTTGATGAAGGCTTGATTTCAGAAACCTTAATTGATATGTACTCTAAGGTTGGTACCATTGCAGAACCCGCAGGTGCGGCATCAGTGGCAGCTTTGGAAGTGATCAAAGATGAGATTAAAGGAAAAACCATCGTCTGCATCATTTCAGGTGGTAACAATGACATCAACCGTATGCCAGAGATGGAAGAACGTGCGCTTATCTACGATGGTATCAAGCATTACTTCGTGGTTAACTTCCCACAACGTCCTGGTGCCCTTCGTGAATTTGTAAATGATATCTTGGGACCAAATGATGATATCACTCGTTTTGAGTACATCAAACGTGCTAATAAAGGAAAAGGCCCAGTTCTCATTGGTATAGCTCTTAGCGATAAGAACGACTATGATGGACTTCTCGAGCGTCTTTCTGCCTTTGACCCAAGCTATATCAACCTTCACGGTAACGAAACACTTTACAATATGCTTGTCTGAGGACAGGTTCAGATAATGAAAAAAGAATCGACGAAAGTCGGTTTTTTTCTACTTTGACTTAGCTATAAAGTGGCACTAATGCCTTATCTTCAAACTAAAACCCCAGTATTTCTACTGAGGTTTTCTTTATTCGATAATTAAGAGTCCATCTTTGATGGCGAATGGATTGTCTTTATTGATGCGGTCGTAGAACATGATACCGTTAGTATGGTCGATTTCATGTTGAACAACGATTGAGTTGTAACCGCGGAGTTTAACACGTTGCTTTTCGCCTTCTTTGTTGAAGTATTCAACAGTTACACGAGCATGACGAACCACGTAACCAGGAACATCGCGGTCAACTGAGAGGCATCCTTCGCCATCGCCCAAAGCAGCATCCTGAACAGAATGGGCAACTACTTTAGGGTTGTACATGATTTCTTGAAGGCTATATGCTTCTTTTGGTGGGTTACCTTCAGCGTCTTCAGGGTTTGGAACGAGAACAGCGATAATGCGTTTTGAAATATCTAATTGTGGGGCTGCAAGACCGACTCCCCCACGAAGCCCCATTTTTTCGGCAATAACAGGATCTTGTGAGTTACGAAGAAACTGCATCATTTTTTCGCCTAAGATAATGTCTTCGTCTGATAGTGGGAAGGTTACATCTTCAGCGACAGCACGCAAGGTTGGATTTCCTTCGCGAATGATATCATTCATATCAATCATATGGCTGGCGCGGATAATTTTGGTTTGAGCGTCCATTTGTTTACCTCTATTTTCTTTGATTTACTTGTTTATAACTATAGCACAAAAGGGTTGAAAATTAAACCATCAAGGATTAAAGTGAGGCTTTTTCTAATCGATAAAAGCCAGTTTTTCCAAGGTTTGTCTCTCTAAAATACGATAGGTTTTAAAAGCCTCTTTTTCAATAATTCTCTGGTCGATAAATTGTTTGATGACTCGCTGTACATGACGATAGCTAGTCCCAAAACGGGAAGCTAAAATGGATGGCGATAATTGAAAGATATTCTCTTCTTCACTATTCAAAATATGGGTGGCCAGACGCTCTTTGACAGAGTAGCTAGCATTCGTTGAGGCAGTGATACCTTGCTTATGCAGTGCCATAGCTAGGTTACGTCCAATTTGGTAGAGAAAAACAGGGTCTTTGAGGAGTTCTTCTTTATTATTTAATGGGAGCTGAACTGCTTGAACATCTTCTAAAGCAATGACTGATGATCCTGCTGGTTGGTTGGTCATAAGTTCTACATCTCCCAATATTTGAGGCTGATTGAGCGTTTCTAGGATATGTTCTTTACCATTGAAGAGAGAACGGACAATTTTTACCTTTCCTGATAAAATGTAGGTCAGCTCAGTGATAGCTTGCCCTTGGGTACAAATATAATCGTTCTTTTGAAAGGTGACTTTCTGTAATTGGTTGAGGTAGGGGGGTGGAAAGACCTGGTCAAGTTGAGGTCTTATGGCATGATTACGCATACATCTCCTTTTTTAGGACCTAGGTCCTATTTTTAAAAGTCTCCTTAGATTATAATGAAAAAATAACTATTAGACAAGTAAGGAAAGGATGTTCTTATCCCTATATTATGACACGAATTTTAGAAAAAATAAGCCTGCTTGGGCTATCCTTGCTCTTGATTTCGGCCTTTTCGATTTCAACAGCGTTACCACCTATGTTGGACTACTATAGCCCAACCTTTTCTGCCGCGCAAGTGGAGCTTTTAGTATCTGTCCCTTCATTTTCCGTAGTCGCGATGCTCTTACTTAATTCATTTATTGACAAATGGCTAAGTGATAGACAGCTAATTGTGACTGGATTGCTCTTACTTAGTAGTGCTGGGATTTTTCCTTTTTTTGTACAAGCCTATCCTCTTGTCTTACTGTCACGTATTGCTTTTGGAATGGGGATTGGTCTTATCAATGCTAAGGCGATTGCCATCATCAGCCAACGTTATCAAGGTAAAGAGCGGGTTCAGATGCTAGGTATTCGTGGCTCCATGGAGTTGATTGGTGGAGCTTCTTGTTCCCTTCTGGTTGGACAATTACTGAAAATTCATTGGACCTTTGCCTTTCTTATCTATGGTTTTGGTTTTGTGATTTTGATTATGTACCTCCTTTTTGTGCTATCGATGGAGCAGGTGGAGAAGAAGCAGATTACAAAAAGAAAACAAGTTCTGAACAAAAAAGACCTTGGTATGATTATTGGCATGGCTCTTTTAGCAGGTTTTGTCATCTGTATCAATTCTTCGATTAGTTTGCGCGTGCCTCTGTTTCAAGTTGCCGGTAAGACTATTGAGAGTGGTCAATCAGCCTTAGTACTGAGTTTAGAGCAGGGAATTGGAATTGTAGCTGGACTGAGCTTCGCCTCGCTTATAGGACATTTTAAAAATCGTCTTTTGACTATAGTGATGTTCTTGTTAGCGGTTTGTCTCTTTGGGATGTCAGTGGCTGGTAACTTACCGATTTTGATTTTATCTTCAGTTGGTGTTGGTTTCTTCTATAGTACTGTTTTGACAATTATCTTTAACCGACTTTCTGAGTCTATTGATAGAAATCTGTTGAACAAGGCGACAGCCTATGTCCTCTTAGGGTGTAACCTAGGGTCAGCCATTTCCCCTTATGTTTTGAAATTATTGGCACTCATATCTCCAAGTTTTAGTTGGATTTTTCTAGCCTATGCTATCGTAAGTTTCCTACTTTTCCTTGGATTCTTTCTGAATGCAAAAATGACCAAAAAAGTCTAAGCTTCAAAAACTTAATCAGTGAAATCTTGCGATTGACAAAGATTAGTAGATGAGCTAAAATAGAGAGGTCGTAAAGACAAACCAACTCTTTCTTGGTTTTAGGAGAGCCAATCCTAAGACTCGGATGGAGCAAAAAAAGGAGAAAAAACATGGCAATCTCAAAAGAGAAAAAAAATGAAATCATTGCTCAATACGCACGTCACGAAGGTGACACTGGTTCAGTAGAGGTTCAAGTTGCTGTCCTTACTTGGGAAATCAACCACCTTAACGAACACATTAAACAACACAAAAAAGACCACGCTACTTACCGTGGTTTGATGAAAAAAATCGGTCACCGTCGTAACTTGTTGGCATACCTTCGCCGCACAGACGTTAACCGTTACCGTGAGTTGATCAGCTCACTCGGACTTCGTCGTTAATTCAAGATACAAGTGCTTAGGCCTTGTTCAATTGAATACACGAAAATGGAACTGCTCTATGAAGGGGCAGTTTTTTTATTTACTAGGATTTTAGCCCGAGTTCAAAACAGCTCTCTAGATGTAGAGGGCTGTTTTTCTGTATTCATATAAAACTTTCTGACGATGATTAATCAATAGAACAAAAAAACTCCAAAATTAATTCTGGAAGTTTTTTAACTTAAAATCTTTTTGATAATTGTTTGAAATTGAGGGAGTTGATGGATAGCAGTTCCGATAAGGATACCTAACATATTTAAGGTGATATCTCCCAAATCAAAGACTCCTAAATGTCCGAAGTACTGAATGGATTCGACGGAGAAAAGGGTAAGGAGACAGAGTAGGAGATTACTCAATCGTGAAGAAAAGAGGAGTCCCAGAGGGATGAACATTAACAGGTTCATGATGGGAACGAAGTGGCTGCCCCAGTATAATTCCCGAGCGAAGGAAAGGGGGTTAAGTGAGAGACCTTGGGTACCAATGTTTTTCAAGAAAAGTAGGTAGAAGAGAGCAAGAAAGTAAATGAAGTAGAGTAGGAGCAACGTCTGTTTTTTCAGTTTTCTAGTTAGAAGGAGTTTCAAAAAAGCGTAGACAAAGTAACTCAGTAGGACAATAATGACTAGGTTGAGTAAGACTTGAAAGTAGGAGCCATAATGGGCGATGTAATGAACGTACTGTTCGAGATGTCCCCTATAAAACCAATAAGACAAGGCCAGTGAGAGCATTCCTAGTAAGATGTTACTCAATGTTTTTAATGTTTTTGCCACTTTGCTCCTCCATTTGCATATGATGAGTACACATTATATCAAAAAAACGTTTAAAGAAAGTTAAGAAACTGTAACGAAGTTTTGATAGAATAAAAGGATAAGGCAGAATCAAAGACTAAAAAAGGACTTTGAAACAGCAACTCTACTTTTGACTAACAATTTAATGATTTTTGTAAACAGGCTATGAAAGCTTATAAAATAATTAAATTTTAAAAATTAGGAGTCAGCATCTTGTTTCAGGATTATTAAAATGTTATTATATAGTAGTGAATTTTTAACATAAAAAGGAGTTCGTCTTATGAATAAAAAGGTTTTGGCGACAGCTGGAATTGCAGCACTTGCAGTTTCTGCTACAGTTGCTAAAGCTGATGAGGTAACGACAAACGATCAAGCCTCAACAACAGCATCAGTATCATCGACAGCTACACAAGCTGTCCCAACTCAAGCCCAAGTCGAAGCGGCTAGAGAACAAGCCAGCGCTGCAAATCAAGCAGTATCGCAACAAGAGTCAGTTGTTGCTAATCATGAAGCAGCTGCAAACCAGGCTCAAGCAAACCTAGCGACAGCAGATGCTAACTTGCAAAAGGCACAAACAGCAGCCGATGAAGCAAGTCCAGAAACTATTGCTGCCGCTCAAGGTCAAGTAACTACTGCTGAAAATGCAGCTAAGGAAGCTAAGTCAGCAGTCGAAACAGCTCAATCAGCAGAAAAAACTGCTAAAGATGCAGCAGACAAACAGCAAGCTGTCGTTAATACAGATCAAGCTAATGTCAATGCTAAAGCTACTGAAGTGGCTAATGCTCAAAAATCAGTAGATGCCGCTAAAGCAGCTCTTAATGGTTCTAGTGCTTCTGAGGCAGCTTCAAACCAAGCTAAAGCACAATCAGCTTTTGATGCTGCAACAGTAGCTGAGAAAAAAGCTCAAGAAGAATTGGCAGCCGCTCAGGCAGCTGATAAAGAAAAAGCTACTGCTATTGCAGCTAAAGAAGGGCAATTGACTGCAGATCAAAATGCAGCAAACCAAGCTAAAGCAGCTTATGAGACTGCTCAAACAGTAGCTAATGAAAAGGCAGCTGCTCTTGCAGCCGCTGAAGCAGCTAAGAAAAAAGCAGAATCTTCAACAACTTCAACAGCTAATGTTCGTCAAAAATTCTCAGTGTCACAAGAGTATGTCAATGCTCTTAAGATTCATGAGTCTAAAACAGCGACAGCAGCGGAAAAAGCTCAAGCTGAACAAGTCTTGAAGAACGTTAACAAACGTGATCGTGGTAACAATAGTTATCAAGATAATGAAGCGGATAAAAATGTTAAAATTAGTGATTTGAATAACCTTAGTGAAGCTCAAATTACAGATTTGTCATTGTATGCTTCAAGTTTGATTAACCAAATTCGTACAGCCTTTGGTACAACTCAAACATCTGTTTCAAAAGGTAGTGTTCTTGCGGCTGACCGTGTTTCAGACGGTTATGTAGCAGATAACTGGGGTTGGGAAGCTATTACCCATAAACGACATGATAGTGCCGCCCTTGACCGTGCTGGTAAGTCATTTAATAGTGTAAGTATTGGTGAAAATCTTAATACATGGCAAGGTTTGACAGGACCATTTACTCTTAACGACATTAAGAAATATGTCTATGAAGCTATGCTTGACTTCATGTTTAACGGTAATGAGTGGAACCATGCTCGTTCTATCTCTGGACTTACAGCAGATGGTGGCGAGTCTTACATTGGTACTGATATCAGTGTTGTTGCAGGTGCCTTTAACGTTCACGTAAACAATGTCAATAAAAATTCTATCGCTTCTGATAGTAGCTTTGACACAACTAAGATTGCTAACCCATATGAAGGTAACCAATCTCAATCATCTTCAAATACAAATCTAGCAGCTGCAAAAACAGCTTATGAAGCTGCTAAGCAAGCTAACGATCAAGCTCAAAGTGACTTGGCTAGCAAGAAAGCTGCTTCTGAGTCAGCAACTCTTAAGCTTAAGAATACTCAGTCAGAACTTGCAGCTCTTAAAGCGACTGCAAGCAAGTTGGCAGCTGCTCAGAATAACCTTTCTGAAAAACAAGCAGCCCTTGCAACTGCTAAATCAGAATTGGAAAAAGCTAACGCTGCAGTTGAAAACCTTAATGCTAACGCACAGGAAAAAGCAGTAGCCCTTAGCAAAGCTCAAGCAACTCTTGATGAAAAACAAGCAGAGCTTCAAACAGCTAAAGATAAACTTGCGACAAGTTCTGCAACCTTGCAACGTTTGACAAATGCATACAACGCTGCTAAGCAAGATACTGCTAAGAAACAAGTAGCATTGACACAAGCTAACCAAGCTTTGACTGCTGCTAAGAACCGTCTAGCAGCCCTTACAAATGCTTCAGGTAACCTAGCTAAGGCTAAAGCAGAACGTGCAACAGCCTTTGCTAAACTTACTGCAGCCAAAGGTGCTCTTTCAACTGAACGTGCGAAACTTGTTGAATTGTCAGCTAAGCGTGATAAATTAACGAGCGAATACACGACTGTTCAAACAGCCTTCGATAACTACATGAAAGCTAAGGCAGACAAAGAGCTTCAAACACAATTGGCTAAAGAGTTCGCTAACATTATATCTAAAGGTCTTACACCAGTACCTGTTTACGATGTCGATGGTAAAGTTGTTGCTTTCACAACACAAGAAAAAGCAGCTCAACCTGCAACTCAAATTCCTGTAAATTATGGTCAAACCAAAGCCGAGAAACAAGTTCCTGTACAAGAAGCAGATAGCTTGCCAGAAACAGGTGAGTCAACTGCAGCAGGATTCAGCCTTGTAGGTCTCTTTATGACCCTATTGGCCTTCCTTGGATTTGTTGACAGACGTACACGTCGTAACTAATTATAGACAAAAAAACGGCATCTGCCGTTTTTTTATATATCAGAGAATCTAAAAAAGTTAAGGTCGAAACCTTAACTTTTTCGTTTTTAACCTAAGAAACGTTTGAGGAATTCCTTAGTACGTTCTTCTTTAGGATTTTCAAAGATTTGTTCTGGGCTACCTTGTTCAGCGATTACCCCTTTATCCATGAAGATGACACGGTCTGAAACATCACGTGCGAACTCCATTTCATGGGTAACGATAATCATGGTCAAACCAGTTTCGGATAGCTCCTGCATAGTCTTGAGTACTTCCCCTACCATTTCTGGGTCAAGGGCTGAAGTTGGTTCGTCAAAGAGGATGGCTTCTGGATCAACAGAGAGGGCACGAGCGATTGCTACACGTTGTTTTTGTCCCCCTGAAAGTTGTTTTGGTTTAGCTTTCCAGTATTGTTCCCCCATACCAACTTTCTCCAAGTTAGCTTTGGCGATGCTTTCAGCTTCTTTACGGTCACGTTTGAGAACAGTTGTTTGAGCTACGATAGCATTTTCCAAGACATTAAGGTTTTCAAAGAGGTTGAAGGATTGGAAAACCATACCGAGTTTTTCACGATAGGTAGTGAGGTCGTAACCTTTTTCAAGGACGTTGTCCCCATGATAGAGGATTTCACCACCTGAAGGTGATTCGAGTAGGTTAATAGAGCGAAGGAAGGTTGATTTCCCTGAACCTGAAGAACCAATAATTGAGATAACCTCACCCTTTTGACGCTGAGGGAGATATCTTTGAGGACTTCATTTTTTCCGTATGATTTTTTGAGGTTTTTAATTTCTAAAATCGTCTCAGTCATTAGTGAACCCCTCCTTGTGTGTAAGTATCTTGATCCAAACGGCGTTCTACATAACGCAAGATGCGTGTTACTGTGAAGGTGAGGACAAAGTAGATTGCTGCGATAACAAAGAATGTTTGGAAGTATTGATAAGTTTGGCTTGCGACAGTGTTACCTGCGAAGTAAAGTTCCACAACAGAGATAACGTTCAAAACAGAGGTATCCTTGATATTGATAACGAACTCATTACCAGTAGCTGGCAAGATGTTACGGATAACCTGTGGAAGAACAATCTTACGCATGGTTTGAGCGTGGGTAAATCCAAGAGCAGTTGCAGCTTCAAATTGTCCTTTATCTACGGCGAAGATACCACCACGAACGATTTCACTCATGTAGGCTCCGGTGTTGATAGAAACGATGAAGACAGCTGCTAGGGTACGGTCAATATTGATACCAAAGGCCTGGGCAGTACCGTAGTAGATAACCATAGATTGTACAATCATTGGCGTACCACGGAAAACTTCGATATAGACATTAAGCACCCAACCGAAGAGTTTTTGGAGCAAGGCTACAAATTTATTAGTAGCCTTAGGAGCTGTGCGGTAAACACCAATCATAAGACCGATGAAAGTACCCACAACTGTACCGATAATTGAGATAAGAAGGGTAATTCCTGTACCACGTAAGAATTGTGGCCAGTTCTTAGCGATGATATTGCTCATCTGACTAAAGAAGTTTCCTTTTTTAGCCTCATCAGTCTTATCTGCAGGTTGGATGTCAATGATGTGATCCATCAGTTTAACACGTTCCTCTTGGCTGATTCCAGCAAGGACCTTATTGACTTGTTCCATTTGCTGGCTGTCTCCTTTGCGAAGACCGACGGCCAAGGAGACGTCATCGTCTGAAACCTGGAAACCACCATCTTTAAGCGTAATCATCTTATATTTTTGAGCTAGCTTCTTCGGCAGTTTTTGCTTCAGGACGCTCTGAAACATAACCATCGATGATACCTGATGCAAGGGCTTGGCGCATAGCCCCAAAGTCTCCCATAGCCGTTTGTTTGCTGACACCTGGGATTTGGTCAATCAAATTATAGAGATAAACCCCTTGTTGAGCTGTGATTTTAGCATCCTTGAAGTCTTTGAGACTCTTAGCGTTGGCATAATCACCGTCTGAGCTGACAACCATGACAGGTTCGCTTCGGTAGTAGCTGTCTGAAAAGTCGATTTCTTGACGACGTTCAGCTGTTGGGCTCATACCTGCGATGATCATATCGATTTTGCCGGAAGTGAGGGCAGGAATCAAACCTGTCCAAGCTGTTTTGACTACCAAGGGTTTCTTGCCTTGAGCTTCAGCGATTTTTTTAGCGATTTGCACGTCATAACCGTTGGCATACTGTTTGGTACCTTCGATTGGAACGGCTCCGTTTGAGTTATCGTCCTGCGTCCAGTTGAAAGGTGCATAGGCAGCCTCCATACCGACACGGAGATACTCGTCTGCTTGAGCGCTTGATACCCCACCAAAAACGAGGAGGAGCGCTGCAAAGCAGGCTACAATAATTTTTTTCATTGAAACAATGTCTCCTATAAAAATGTCATACCTTACTATTTTACAGGAAATTAGGATTAATGACAATAAGTTGGGATTAGAAAAACAATCTCTATACCAAGATTGTCTTCAAATACAAGTTGTAATTTGATATAATGGGAAGGACGATTTGGAGCCTTAATCATTTTTGGTGTGATGAGGCTAGCATTTTAAAACGGAGATAATTATGCAAACGGCACAATTTATTATTGAATTACTAAAAGCAGTCTTTCTTGGGATTGTCGAAGGTATCACTGAGTGGCTACCGATTTCATCTACAGGTCACTTGATTTTGGTGAATGAATTCTTGAACTTGAGACAAAGTAAAGATTTCATCGATATGTTTAATATCGTTATCCAACTTGGTGCTATTCTTGCGG